>Ga0209589_1007221_pt1 | contig 17965 bp, 6 predicted proteins | sample CowpeawhiteBW_FD_187525 | JGI IMG/M metagenome (GOLD analysis project Ga0209589, IMG submission 187525) | Root nodule microbial communities of legume samples collected from California USA - Cow pea white BW (SPAdes) (version 2) | ecosystem: Host-associated > Plants > Roots > Nodule | place: USA...
TTTTTAAAAATTTTATATATATTTTTCTATATATATATATATATATATATATATATATATATATTACGTATCATATCCTATAAATGTATCAGTGTATCGATCCAGGTCACTCAGCTCGACCTTGGTCAGGGTCAATTCGGCATGACCTTTTATCCAAATTGACTCGGTACGCTACGGTCGAGGTCGGCCCAGCTTGACCTTCAACCTTGACTAACTTCGCTCAACTCTTCGGCTAGGGCAAATATCGCTCGACTCTTCGATCCATACCAACTTAGCTCAATCTTCACTCGAGACAATTTGGTTTTATCTTTTGCCCGACTTAGCTCAGCTCAACCTTTGGCCTGACCTGACTCGACTTGACCTTTTGTCCAACTCGGATCAAACTTTGGTCTGACCTTAAGTCTAATTTGGATTGACCTTCTACCTAACTTGATCCAATTTGACCTTCGACCTAGCTCCTCTCAACACAACCTTCAAACAAAACTGACTAGACACAATCGTCAAGGTGACTCAACTCGACATTCATCCCAAACGACTTGGCTTGACCTGCAGGTCAGGTTGACTCGTCTCGACCTGCGACACAGGCCAATTCTACTTGACTTTTGACCTAAGCCAATTTGGCTCGATCATGTGCCAACTGTCTTGACTTAACTTAGAGACACTTTTGTTTTGTATTTTCAAAATCGAAAAATGATTCAAATCTAAATATAATCCAAATTCAATTAAGTGAATTTCATTTAAAGTCCAAAATAACATGGATTTGCATTATTATGAACTGTAGTTCATAATTTAGATGTGTGCATCCCTATATGCTTGATAGAAAACAATAAGTAGAAGAAGAAAAATAAAAGGAAGAAAAATACAAAACAAATCAAGTTCGTTCTAATGAAAATTAGAAAATAAATTCCTTACAAAAGATTTTATAATTGTAAAGGACAAAGATTAAGTTAAATGGTAAAATGAATATTTTAATAAATATTAGATTTTATGTGGAAATTGAGCCTTGGAGAGCTAACAAATTTTGAGTTGAATATGTTGTTGGATTTAACGATGGAACGAAACCACAAATACTATATATGATGGAATGAGTCTTGATTTATTACAATCTTATTTTATAAATAATATCTTAATGATGGGATTAAAAAAGATATGCTGTTTATCAAATTATAAATATAATTTATCTATAATTTATATACTTAATTATTAATTGAAAGTTATTATGGATTATTTTTAACTTAATCACATATTTATAAAGTCATTACTTTCACTTACTAGTTTTTTTGAAACATCTTTTAAAGTAACTACGTTTAAAAAAAATAGAAATGATTATTAATAATAGATTTAATGTTATTATTAATGTATTTACACATTTATAAATTACCTAATAATAAAAATGTTTCTAAAATATTTAATATTCAAATACATGATATTAGATAGTTAAAATTTTGACCATGCCCAAAAACACTTCTAGTTTCTTTTAATTTAAGATTTAATATATATATATATATATATATATATATATATATATATATATATATATATATATATATATATATATTTATATTTATATATATATATAAGTATTTTATTACTTTCTTGTTTGAAGAAAAAATATTGTTATAGATTTCATTATCCACATTATTTTTTAAAGACAATGTCTACTCAATTAAAAATAAATAAATATATTTTTCAATTTCAATGTAGTAATATTTAATAGACTACTAAATGATTTTTAAGCTTAATTATATATAATATCTATTAAATAAAAGAAAATTAAGGAACTAATGCATTGGTTGAGTTTTTCATGTAGTTGACTATAATAATAACATAATATTTTCGATTTAAGATATAAATCATTCAGATTTAATTATGATTATATATTTATAAATCTTAACACAATTTCACACTAGAGAAATGGATAAATTTGGTGAAATTAAAATTAAAAGAAAATGTAATAGGAGATAAAAACATAATTTAATGACGTACCTCTTTGTTTAGAATATTGATGCTATATAAGTACAATAATGGGTGACTTGGTCAGAAAGAGGGTTCAAAGTCTGCTGCAAGAGACAGTGAATATTGAATAAATGATGCAAAGAAATTTGCATAAAGGATTTTGAGCAAAGATATGAAACCTTTACCTCTTTAAAATATATATTTGTGGAGATTGGTGAGTTTATGATCCGAATGTTGAGTAGTGTATGAGTTGGTGTGGTGAAATGAAGAACAATTATAGGGCATAAACATGTGAAAGGTAACCTTGTATTCAAAGAAAAAAATTAAGATATATAGATCATCTTTTATTCTTTTCCAGAATGTTTCAGATTCTTTGAAGAAAGAGTTTGGTAATCCCTTGTTTGAAGTTATGCTTAAAGTGTTTGCAATAACTTGTGTGATCCTCCATTGTTGAGCATCCACCAATTTTGCAAATCAAAGGCAACAACATAGATTCTCACAAAAATTCCTTCACTTGTAACGGAGGACACAAAGGACACAAACATGATTTATAAAAATATATTATGAACTATGATTGTTAGACTTTAAACTAAGTTAAAACATGTTTTATAAAATAGAAAAATGTTGCTTGTGCAAGGATTTCTCACTTAAGCAACATTTTTTTAAGTAAAACAAAGGTTGTTCTAGAATTTTCTTTTGTTCGATTTGTGATTTATTGTCTAAGTTATATTGATCACTAAAGGGGTCACTCATACACCTGAAAGAAAATATATAATATGAAAAAATTATATATATAACCATGATTATAACCTATATATAAAAAAATATAACCTATAAGATATTATATATATATATATATATATATATATATATATATATATAAAAGAAATAAATTGTAGAATAAAAATAACTTCCCTTAACTTAATTTTTGTGAACTCTAGCCAAAGAATGGGTAAACACCCTCTAATATGCAATTCTTGATCAAGTCAAAAATCAAGTCCTAACATCAAATAATTACAAACCACTATATAATTATCATCTTTAAATTATTGTACTCACTTAATTAAGAAACCACAAACACAAGTCCTTACAAACAAGAACTTCATTAAAAAGAAAACTTTACTTTCTTGCTAACTTCCAATTCTATATGGTTTTATTAATTATAAACAATCCAGCCTTGGCAAACCTCGTCATCTTCAGGTGCTTCCCCAACCAAATTGTCCACACTAAAAAATCGAACTTTATTTCCCGAAAGAAAATCAAATTATCTGGAAGGAACTGTAACAAGATGTTCATGTTCTATGTATTGTTTACCTTCTTCAATGCACTTTTAAACGTCTTTTTAATTTGCTAACGTATATTCTATAGACAAATATTCCGTTCCCAACAATTCATATAATATTTGTACAAAATCACTTGTATAATAACACGATATTGTGAGTTAAACAATCTGGAAAGAGTAACTCTTATTGGAATAAAATTGACTAGATTGCTTAAAATTGAAGTAATTTGAACCCATATAAAAAGACTAAGTGGGTTGCTTTTATGAAAAGCATTGGAGATGCTTTTAAGAAAAACTGTAGATGACCTGGTTTAAAATAGAATAGCAATTCAGGAAAAGTTTAGTTATGCTAACAATTTCATGCGTGGCTGCAGCTTTTTAAAGTAAGGAAAGTATTGTATAAATCGGTATTATTCTAATGCCTAAAACATCTATTCATCAGGTTATATTACGTGTACAATATATGACTCAGAATGATACTCCTAAATATAGAACAACGTATCCTATGTTTCCATATGCTAACACAATGATACACCTGAATTTATATTGAGGCACACTTCCGTGTTAATTTTACTGGCACTCACTCAAATGAATGCCTTCCACGTCTTTGACTCATATTACCAAAGACAATAAGGTGATTAATAGTTTCAATGCACAGAAGTTATGACTAGACAGTGTCAAGCCAAGTCAACCACGAGAGGTTGACAAAGTGGAAAGCTTCTTATGACATGAATCATTGAAAGAGAAGTTTCAAATGCAATAAGTATATAGCCCCACCATAAACGTAGAGTAGCTTGGTAGTCATCACTCATGGCTGTCAGCGTTTAAACAAATAGTTTCTGAAGTCAGTGGTATAACTTCTAGTTTGCAAAGAATGCAATATTTCTTTTTCTCCGTGTGAAGTTTGGGGGATTTAAAATTGGTTTCAGCTTTCAATTGAATGAATTCTTTACTAACCAGTAAAAACTGGTCAGAATAGAGTTACAAACAAGCAATCTGTCCTGGTCTCTCACGAGTTACAGCGAAGAAACTTTACCGAACGAGCAATCACTAAATCTGAAAGTCTACTAGACAAATGTTACAAAATAAAATTTCAGCTTCTAAAACATCCGTGGTTAATGTCTCATTGGTCTCTAACCAAGTGTGACTTAGTGTACAGTTAAATCTAAAATACTGTGGGAAGAATGCTAAGGCACAACCCAAATAATTGTTTCACTATTGCATAACCTACAAAGCGTTTGGTTCTTCTGTAGCAGTGGCAGCAGCATGAAGAAGCTCATCTGGAGTGGCAGCCGGATCCAGGTCCCAACACCTTTCTGGTAAATTCTCGGCTTCCCCCTTCAGCAACCAAGAAGGCACTTGATGAGAAAACCGCAACATCTCTCTTTTGGGTATCCATTTTATGGCACTCTTGTCGCTATTACTCTGATATACTGTTTTAAATCCAGCCAACTTAACAAGGGGACTAACACAAACACCAAGTTCCTCAGAGTAATCATCCAGCACCTCAACCATTTCATACTGATGCCTCACTTCATCTGGTGTAGATCTGTTCCAATTCGGTGACCAATTTCGATACACGGCCCAAATATCTCCACTTCTGGGATATATGCGGACACAACCCCCTCGACCAGCCTTCTCCTGACTTAGAACATGAGAAAATATGTTAACCTGATCAACAACATCTGAATTAAAGGCCCTGAAATTTCCACAAGATTTCGTAAAACCTGAATCCAGCCAGTTTACTGGGCCAAACTCGCTATCAGTTTTGGAACTCAGGTAACTGATGTGAATCTTGAATGGATTGACAGTCACAACCTCACGGATCATACAATACAACCGTGGCATTCCATCTTCCTCATCGTACAGGGCCCATATTTGCTTTGGCCTGAAGCATTCCTCTGACCTATCTTTATCAAAGTCATGAAAGTCAGAATCTGGGACAGTAATTGAGATTGGACCAGGTTTCCCATTCTCTAGCTGTAGACCAGAAACATTCAGGGCTGTTTTTCTACAAGTCTCTCTTTTTACTAGACCAACTTGAGCTTGAGATTTTTCTCTCTCTTTCAGAGCAGCAGCAGCTGCTGCTTCTGCTTCGGATGACAGCTTGATCTCCTCCAGTTTCTGCCTGATTACTGTCCTGGCTTTCTCAATCAATAATTTTCTTGCATCAAATGCCGGTGCCATGGAGCAATGTTTGGTTTGAACTTCAACTGCGCCAGAAGGCTTTTGGCCGTGTCCAGTGCTATCATTTCCGTTAGACACTATTGACTCTAGACCACATTTGGAACCCTTTTCTTCGTAGCCATTTCTGAAAGTGCCTCCCACAACAACTTTCTGTTTTTTGTCAGGTCTACTTAGTTTATCTTCCTGTGGTTCACTATAGGAGAACGGTACATCTGAATTTGTATTCACCATGGTCTCTGCTACATGATGCCTCTTATCAGCTCCTGTTTTGAGTTTTGGTCTTCCCCTCTTCACATTTCCATTTGCCCGATTGACTGAATCAGCAGGTAATGCAGGTGATCCGTTTTGATTAACAACTCCAGCAGAGCCCCACTGAAATGAAACATTTGGAACGTACTCATATCCATGGCCAGAATGATATCCTGCAACCCCATTCCCATTGAAATAGGGGGCACTGGTTGGAACATATGAGACACCATCAAATGAATGACTTCCATACCCATTTCCCGGCACATATGACCAAGGACAATATGGAAATGAACCGTTTGCTGGGGCCGCCCCAGTTTCGACAGCCACAAAAGTGCCACGGCAGTTCTTACAAGATAGTCTTTTATTCACGTACTTGCGCAGATACTCGTACTGAACCTTACAAGAGGTGCAGATTGTCCAAAAGGTGTCAAGCCCACCACGAGGGGTTGACAAATTGGAACATTTGTTATAACCTGCAGCCCCTGTAGCAAGGGCAGGAGACAGATTCATCTGGTTAGTCCCACCCAACTGCGCATTTCTCTTGAGATCATAAGAACTGCGCATAGCACTATCTGATAGCCAAGTCCAAGCCTCAGAAACAAGCTTAAATGCCTCGTCAGCTCCCACACACTTGTTCTTATCTGGGTGAAGCAACACCGCCAACTTCTTGTACTGTTTCTTCACAGCCTCCTTATCTGCAAAAGGTTTTAATCCAAGAATCGAATAGTAATCTAGCTCACCATTATGTTTGACCTCAGAAGCAATGTAAACTTCAAACGTGGCCACCATTTGAGATATACCCTCCAATCCTGGACAAAGTGTTCTAGCCTTTACAGCATAGTTTTTTGCACCTGCAAAGTCTCTCACAGCAAATCGCTTTTCAGCAATCTCTATCGCTTTAAGTGCTTCCTCCTTGTTCGCTTCCATGTAGGAACAAAACTCACTTCACAACTGAACTCTTGAAACAGAAACTAAGACCCGCCCAACATCTTTTCCAATATCACATATAACCTCGTTTCCATGTCTGCTAACAGTTTTGGAACAAAAAGAACAAGTAAGTATTTATAATTTTAGAACTCAAATCATTTCCATCTAAGATCCAAATGACACCGACTCACAAACATTATAGTAAAATTAAACATACACAAAGACCAACATTAATATAGAACTGACAAGAGAAACCAAGCACAGCCCCTCCGTACGCCCAAAATTTGGAGTAAGAGAAACAGATCGCGACATTTAACTGATTGAAATACAATTTTCAATTTTTCACATACAACCCATAAACGATTAAACTCCCTAAATCTTTCAATTTCAAAATCAATATAACATTAATCAAACGGGAGAGAGGGAGAGATGACCCATCTTTCAATCAGCACCCAATTCAAGTAAATTTGACAAAACCTACAACTTTCGAAGAGATCGAAAACCTAAACCAAAAACCCCCCAAAATTTATTTAAAACCAAAACCCCAGATGCAAAAAAAAAGCACAATAATTTAAATAATAATAATAATAACAAAAAAACTAACTCAGATTGGAGCGGTAATGGGGTGTTGAAGAAGAGCCAGATCGCCACGTGTAGTTTGAAATTAGAGCAAAATTGAGTGTGAATCTCGCTTGCTGCGCTAAAAACAGGAAAACACAGAACCCGATTTGTATGGACACAGTGGTGTGTGGTAAATGGTAAAGGTGAAGCCTTTGCTACAGAAACAAAAATCGGGAAGAAAGGGTTCGGGTGGCTCTCGGATCCGAAGTGGGTCCGATTCGGCGCAAGGTGGCGGCGATGAATAGGAGCTTCCGACAATCGCCGATCAGAAAGAGAAGGTTGCAAATAAAATAGGAATTATTATAAATAAAATGATGATAATTTTCTGAGCAAGTAAACGCTGTTATTACTGAGGTAGTTGGAACAAGCTAACGTGCACCGTAGGTGCGTAATCACTAATGACTGCATGACAGATTTATTACTTTTTTTTCCCCCTTTTTTAGAAAAATCTAGTACTAGTATTTTCCTTCATTTCACATTTTCTTATATTTTTCATTACAGCTTAAATTTATTTAAAAAATTATATATTTTGCGGAAGTTAGAAGTTAGAGAGTGTGTTCTATAGTTGGTGCGAGGTTGGATGATGATTTGGAGAATTATCAGTGACGGGCATGGGACATCTCGTGAATGCTCCACATTGGTCATTTAATTTTTTTAAATTACATTTTTTCATCAAATAAAATGGAAAATTAATAAAAATACTATAGAAAATGATTTAAAACAACCCACCAGCCTGGTGACGCGTGATTTAAGTAATTTATATATAAATATGTAATATTAAATTCAAACTTGATTGCCACTATTGTAGACTTTAACCACACAATTTAATTCACTAACATTAAATACGCAATTATGTTGTTATAAGTTATGTACAAATGTAACAATTGATAATTGGGTAAGTTATGTTATCTATCTACTCTTATCTCTCTTTCTTTTCTTTTCTTTTTTTTTTTAGATACAATATTTTGAGCTATTGTTTTTCACTTGGATTTACAAGTTTCAAACTTGAATTCTGACATTGATTTAACGTTGTCGATGTCATATAAGATGGACTTAAAATAAGATGAATTTGGGCTAACGTGGGAGGCCCAATAAAACATTGGTCGCCGAAAGTTAGAGGAAATTAATGTAAGCATGGACCAAAAGAAAAGATTAATGAAATGATGTTGTTGAGTACAGAATCAATCAATAGGACAAGAGTTGAATCTTGAAAAATCTGGTTGTGCCAAAAATTGAAGTGGTTGGATTGGATGCACACTTTGAGTCAATGATCACAGTCACATGTTTGTTTGTCCACTGTGTTGATTTTGCTTGCTCTGTCTCCATCACTGTAAGAAGGACACTTTGTTTTTCTTTTTCGTATTCTTCAACACTACTCACTCACTGTCACACTGTAAAAATTAATCTTATACTGTGCTCTCAAGTTACCATAGGAAAAAATTTTCGAAAAATTATACTTTGAATTTTAAATTTTTATTTTTATTTTTTATTTTTTAACATATTTTAATTAATAATATAAAAAAATAGTATATTAATTAATAACTCATACTAAATCATGTTAAAAAATAAAATAAAATAAAGAAATCATGATATCATTATCTAAATTTGTATTCAGGTTCGGGTAAATATTTTTTACCTTTATTTATAAAAAACAAAACACAGAAAACTATGATTTCATCAAATAAACCAGGATAATATTCCAAATTAATATTGAGATTTGAAATAGAACAAATTAATGGAATAAGAATTAATTGTGACAAATGTGTGGGTGTGTTATATTTAATTAATTATATAGTTATTTCTCTGTTGGAAATAATTCAAGTGTGAGTCAAAAAGTTTCACATTTGATGGAATAGACAATATTAAACACTATATAAGAATAAAGATCCATAACAACATTGTTTCAAGTTTTTGGTGTAATACTAATGCTAAATATCTTATATCTGTAAGACTAATGTCATATAATCATATAGAACCATAATCTTTCATATAATCATGACTATAAAAAAAAAACATACCAAAATATATTCAACAATTTCGTATTCTACGACTAAATATGGCTTATATTTGTTTTTCTTTAACATTTAATATGATGTCGCATTTCTTTTCCCATGATTTATCGGTAAAATATTAAACTTTTATGTTGGATTCCGTACCCGATTGAGAATATTAAAAAGAAAAAGAAAAACATGACGGCTGTTTAACCTCTGATTTGAAAATTGTGACCAGAAATACCACTTTATTCTAAATGGATTAATCCAATGGAAAAAGAGATTAGTTAGTTTTTAAATTAAAGTCTGAATACTTGTTTTGTCCATTGTAATCTTATACTTTGCGTTTGATGTACATCACATTTTAAAAGTATTAAATTCGTACAAGTTTTTCAATTAATCTTAGCTTTAAAGTAATTATTTTCATTGTAACTTTTAATTACATTCCTTAACCGACTTTAATGCATTTATGTTTGTTTATATGTGGATACTATTTGATATCCAACCAAATTTTAGAATTTTTTATATCTACTATTTTACTCTAAAATATATTTTTTTCTTTATAAATGTAAAAGTTAATTTTTTTAATGATTTAAAGTATTTTTAAAAGTAGATCGTCAACTTGTATAAGTGATGTCAAAAAAATATTTTTCTTTATATATTTTAGAAAGATATGCTATATAACAATGTTTTAAATATTATAAATCAAAATTATTTTAAACTATTATAAATTTCATTCTATTCAAAGTCATCATAGATTGAAACTCATATTAGTTATTAATTAATATTTTGGAACAAATTCTCACAACAATACACCAGAGTGAGACAAATTGTAAAGAAATGTGTAATGAAGAGAGATTAAAAAAAGTGAAAAGCTTTTAGTTTTTGTATCTTTTACAAAAATAACATCATTCCCTTTTCTGTGGAAAAAACATTGTATTGTGTAAAAGTCAATTATTTCTGGGCCTTCGTGGTGTAATCAAACATAAAATTGAACTTTAATGTAGTTCCGACATTAAAACATTTTTTCTACACAGAAAAGAAATAATAATAATTTGAATTAAGGAAGCAAGAAGGTTATAATGAAAAAAAAAAATGGAGTGATTTTGAAGTGAAGAAAGTGAAGAAGCTAGATAGCTGCATGTAAATAAATAAAAGATAAGGAGGGAATAATCCACGATTATTACATGCATTTTTTTTATTGATATGTCCTAATTCAACTATGATATGAGGAAATTAAGAGATGAGAATAAACAAAGAAATTGGTGATATTTTCTAATTTGGTGTATAATAATAATACCGAAGGCGCAAAATTTAGAAGAGATGATGAGATCAGACGTTGATGGTGTTGCAGAGGAACATGAGGGACGATGCGGACGCGTCGCTGGCGATCCTTCCACTTCCGAGCCTCTCGTAGCTGTCAATGCAGAAGAGCGAGAGGGAGAGCTGCACCTCGTGCCGAGTCCACACCCGTTTCCTCACTCGCTCCGACTCTCCGAGTCGACTCAGCACCGGCCGCACGCACACCATGTAGAGGCGCTTGTAGCCGCCGAGCGCCACCACCACCGCGCGCACCGACGCCGTGGAGACATGGCGGAAGCAGAGATGCTCCCAGAGAGAGTCGTCGTTGCGCGTGAGGCTGCACCACAGACGACACACGCACGCCGCCACACCCAGCGAGGGACCGTCGAGTCGTTTCAGGATTTCCCGAAGAATGTCTATGTTGTCGTTTATGAAGAACTTAGGCCGTTTCTCTCGCTCTCCCCGGTGCTGCTCCTGCACCATTCTTCCCAGCACCGGTGAATCAATGAATGGCGCACAAACACAGAGAGAAGAGAAGAGAAGAGAAAATAGATAAACAGAAAGAGAGAGAGAGAGAGAGAGATTTATCTAGCTAGGTAGTGAAAGAGGAAGTGGTGGGTTTAAGAAGAAAGTGTGGCATGTGAAAGATGAAGCAATGTTGGTGTGGGACACCAACGTTAGATTTCTTCGAATGATACTAGAGTCGTAAATTTTGCAAATAAAAACGATGGAGCAAGAGATTGTTATGAAAAGAAAATGTTAATAAATGGGAAAATGCAAAATGCAAAATACAAAATGATAAAATAAAAGGGTGTGGGGTTTTAGCTGTGAAAAGAGTGATGTATTTTGACTTTGGGGAAGCAATGAATGAATAAACGTGAAGTTGTGAAGAGTGAGACCATTTTCATTTGTTACTACGTTGGATTGTTGTTTGTTGTTGTGGTTGGAGTTGTTGTGTGCATGTATAGAGAGAGAGAAAGAGAGAGAGGTTGTGTTGTTGTGAGTATCGAGGAGAGAGAAGGGGCCAAAAGAAAGGTCCAAAGCAGAGAACTGGAACCGATGCGATGCTTTTTTCCTCTTGTTGCTTTTCTATATAGGTTTCGGGGTTAGCAGATGTGGTGTTTGTTGTTTTTGTTGTTGTTTGCATTCTCTCTAATACCTTGTATCGCTTGAGAACCGTTGTGGATCAGAGAGAGAGAGAGAAAGAGAAGAAAAGTTTTGAAATTTTCTCCTGCTGTTGCTTGAATAGTCACACACTCTACGCAGACGTTTTCTGGTTTTTTCTGGACCAGAACTTTGGACCATTTTTCATTTTCTCAAAAGCTTTTATGACATGTTCAAGTCAAGTACTCAAGTGTGAATTTTAGGCTTCCCTCCACTCTATGGGGCCATCACTGTTTCGTCACAAATCTCTGATCTATCTCTTCACCCTATAACTCTACATATGAGGTACCTACCTACCCTTCTATAACTTCCTTCATTCATTGTCTTTGATTTCATGCTACAAATAATAAGTGTCTCCATATACATATACCACGATTCATGAGCTGTTTTCAGTTCAAAAAATCATTACACGGTAACTTTGCACCATGTTTCTTGTATTACTTTGTGCAGTGGAAGAAGAGTGTTGAATTGAATTACATTTTTCGTGTTCTTTTATGAGTGGAAAATAGGGCAAAAAGTACTACACAAATATAATTATTTGTTACTATTATTAGCATATACACCACTGCAAAATGGGACAAGACACTGCAATGCATGTGTATGATGATACCAGTGTATACATTAATAGCTGGCAAGTGCGCTGATAAGGTTGAAAACTTTACATTTTAAACTATACAAAACTAAGTACAACATCAAGCCAGAGTTGACTCTCTATGCCTATTATCATATAGATAATAGCATCAGATCTCTGTATATGTTTTTGTAACATAATTTTCCCTTTCCAACGCTCCAAGCAAAAACTTTGGATTCCTTCGGTTTTCAAGATCTGCTTAAATTATCTTTTTTGTTTTGACTTATGCCTTGAACCTATTCGACCAAATGTTTCATTCACTTAGTTTCACTATAAAATGGACTAACGTAGTTTTTAAAGTATATAATAATAATCTGAGTCCGCTCGTGATATAAAAATTGATCATTTTTCTTAACAGTGACGATACCATGATTACCATTTTTTATTAAATTAACACGACCCACGAATCATTAATTATTTATTGAGGAAACTGAGAAAGATGCTGTGTTAACTTGAGGACAAGAAGATGATGGAGTTTGATATTGATTTTCCCCTTGCAAATGGGGAAGCAGAAGTAGAAAGAAGTTTTGGTGATGAAAGGAAAGGAGGGTGAATGATGCTCCACCAAATTTGAAAGTTTTGGTGACTAAAGTTCTTTCCCTGCGAGACACACGAATAGAAAAGCGAGGGTACAGCAAAATGGAGAAAAAAGAAATGATGTGAATTTGAATAGCAACAAAGAAAAAGGTGAAGGGGTTTTTGTTTGAGGCAATGAGTATTGAAATGTCTGATAGGGTTGGATTTTCTCCCACAAAGGCAAAACACCAAGTCCTTTGAGACAGAAAGCATAAAATATAATATCATCTAGTTAGGGGGCGTGAAATTGACATTTGATTTATTAATTAGGGTTTGTGTAGAGAGAGAGTGGTTCCCACCACACTGCAATTTAGAGAGAGTGTGTCATAAGGGGTTGTTTTTATTAGGTTGGACTTGTTCGTTGGACACACTCGAGGGAGGCACTGTTCCCTATTCTTGCTCTCAGCAACTCGATAACTGCAAAACTACAACAAGGACATGGCTTTAAACTTTGCAACCAACACAATTTTTTTTCACCATTTTTCTTTTTTCACCTCTCTTCTTTCTCCTTTGTACTTTGTTCTTGTAAACTTGTGCCCACATATACTAATTAGTCAACTAGCTACTTGAGTTATATAGTATAGTATCTATACATCAACATATACATATACATTCAATTATATTCCCAATCATCTGTGATCTGTGGTCCAATGTTCATCTCTTTATGCACAATTTCATTTTTTCCACTTATGTCCACTGTTTTTGTGATCGTCGAAGTTATTGTGGTCCAACATATTATAGTTGCTAACTGGAAAATAGTTTAAAACGCTGAATTATTGAATATCCAATCATGGAAACTTTTGATGGTGGTAAAGAGAAATCATGAGATGCTTATCAAAATTGTGTAGTCGCATCTTCTTTTAATCCTGTTGTTTGTTTCGTCAGAGAAAACAAAAACAGAGGTGGTGCTGTCATGGTGAAGTGCAGCTCACTCATCAAATTTAATTATCGTTCCTATAATTTAACAGGTTATATATAGAGAGATAGTTTTTATATTGTTAATTAATCGAAGGATTAAATATATTTTTTTTATTTTGAAATTAAAATGTGTTCATATTCCAAATTTTAATATAATTTGATTTTCAAATTTTAAAAGTAATAGATATAGTCATTCTAATTCAAGTGTGTTACATTTTGTTTGACGTGTCAAATAATATCTGAGACATTTAAATTATTTATACTATTTGACACGTTTCAACTTAAATATCAATCATAAATGTCATTTAACACTTAAAAAGAAAATTTAATATCACTTAACTAAAAAGATTATATTCATTTATTTAAAAAAATTTAAAATTAAATGCATCAAAATTTAAAATAAAAACGAATTCAAATTTTGATTCCACAAAATTAAAAACTAAAAATTCATTTAATCATTAATTAAAACACATCTTGTCTGATCCATCTAATAACACAAGTGGTCTTAAAACACACTTAAGCCTAAAAACCTCTCAACAAAAGAAGGTGGAAAAAACAATATTGACAACATTCGGATATCCGATGATGTCTTAATATTGATGCTTGCTTCCAAAAGGATTAAGCAGCTAAACCTAATTAAGCTTTTAGTAAAATCAATTAAAGTTGGTTGGACTTCAATTAGACCCATGTAAATGTAAAAGCTCGCTAGAAATACTACTAATAAAATCATCATTTATAGGTGATTAGGCTTCGACTACATCAAATTAAAGATAAAAACAAAAAAAAATATTATAAATATGTAACCCAAGTAAATATCTGAGAATTTTAAAAATAACATTTACTTACAAGTGATAAAAACTTAATCTAACTTGAGTGATACAAGTATCCGACCGATAGAAGACTTAAAAGACAAAAAAAATAAAAAATTAACTAATATTTATAGAAAAATGTGGAGAACAAAAGTTAAGAGATATACTCTGAGTTTGCAGTTTCATCAAGCAAGAGTGGATTATTTTTACTAAACTAGTGCAACTTTTAGAAAAATAAGATGAAGTCTTTCTTTTATTTCTTTTACTTTAACTTTTACTAAATGCCAAGAGCATTTATGAGTGTCCAGAATTACCAGAAATTTTATGCTAGAATGTCAAAAACACTCGTTCAGTAACTTTAGAAAGAAAGTACACAAACCTGGTAAAAGACAAAAAAGCAAAGATCGCCACTGGATATCATGCCTAATTCGCTCAAAAGTACGTCTACTCTCATTTTTTTTCTTTTTCTGTGTGTCTAAAACAAAAGGTGATTAATTAATGGTGTATGAACAGTAACATGATCCTAGGTTATAGAATTAATTAAAGTGTTTTGGCATAACAATGATTTGTGATATCCAAATTAGCACAAGTATGTTGTGATAATAGAAGCTTTAAACAACATCCACGTAAGAAACAAACAAGGAAGTAAAAGGTAAACAGAAAGATAGAGAGGGAAAGAAAACAATGCAATGACAGGAAGCAAGTGAGTGAGGTTCTAAATCAACGCTATCTCCTAACTACTCTCTTAGCTACAAGTGGCTAACTGTGGAATCTCATCTTTATTTTCAAAGTTTTTCAAAGTTTTTCAAAGTTTAGCTAATATGGCTTGTGTTTTTCTTCTTGTGTCTTTTCTTCTAACCTAATTTATTGCTCATTATTCCTTATATCAAGCAAGAAACTTCCTCAATCTTCACACTAATGGATCACAAATCTCTGCATACATGTTTTTCTGACAGGGCATCTTCAAAACAGTGATGTTAGGCATAAAAACAAATGACTATGTGGTTCACAGCATGCCAACAACTAATAACAAGCACAGAGGAAGAAGTTACTGTTGGTGGATCCAAAATTAAACTTTGTTAACCGTAAAGTTGGGTCATTTAATCAATCAGAGGGTTCTACTGTTTTAAACTTAGCATTTTCCAAGCTCTGTGAAAGGTCAGAGTCAAACTTGTTCTGCATTGAAGCTTTTCATTGCACACACTGTGCAGGTTTTGTGGCAGTTTTAACTTTAAGCACCGATGTTGAAGGTGATGGAAAGTGGACAAATAACTTGTTGTGTGAATAAAAACTGAACCATGGTGCAGTGCCATGACGTAACTTCGTGAATAAAAACTGTGTAGGTATGGGTTCATGCTAGGAGCTAAGGTGAACCTCATTATTAGACACCTATGATACAGTATTCTTAACGATTTTTTTTTTTTATATTTGGAAAAATAAAAAGGTGAAAGGTAATGAAGAAAAATTGTTAAAGTATTTAAAACAAATTAAAGAACTAAGTTCTTTTATCATAATTTTATTTAATTATTTTTAGTTTTTTAGGCTTTTTTAACTTAAAACGATTAGCACTAGAAATATTTTGAGACTTTTTTGAAAGCCTAAAATAATTAGTAAAAAAACATCTTTTGAGGTTTTTTTTTGAAATAAATAAAAGTTTTACTTCCTTCGATCTTGAATCAGTTTTATGGTAAAGAATGATATCAAATAGATGTAAATTTTTGTATTTTTGTGTTGAATGTAAAAAAATTAGAAGTGTAAATTTGAGGCGAGATGCCCGCACAAAAAATTTGAAGAGTGGGTTGGAACATAGATTTATAGTTTATTTGGACTTAAGGCGGGTGGAACAGGCCGACCCGTTTATAAAATTAAATAGTCTATAAGTTTTATTATTATTATTATTATTATTATTATTTATTATCATTATATATAAGATAATGATTTTTATTTTTGAATATAAAATATTTTTATTTTTAAATTAACAAATTTGTACTTCTCTTGTAAGGTGTGTTATTGTACATTAATTATAATCTTTGTTACTATTATACTTTGCGGTCTAAAACAAACTAAGGCCCGCTTTACTATTCCTAAAAAGTATGATTGTCCCTCTTAAAAATATATTGTGTTTGGAAATAGGAATGTTCAATAAGAAGTCAGAAAAATAAATATTAAAAAAATTATATATGTAGTAAAATATTATTTTTTATGTTTATATTAATCTTTTAACTATAAACTAATGTAGCCTATAAAATTGTTGATTTAAGGTAATATTTAAGTAATTTTATTTATTTTAAATAGTTTTTGGTAAACAACTACTATAGCAATGCTTTAATATATTCTATGGTTCATAAGTGTATATGGAAAACATTTTGGCTCTTATATTAATTATTGTACACATGAATGAAAAATTATTTTCTTTTTAAAACAAACGTATTCCTTATTTTAGTTTTTATGCTACATTTTTTTTAATTGTATTTCTTGCTATTTTTTATTTTAATGTTTTATAAATATCACTTCAAATTACTTTCTTCTAACAGTTATTATCCTTGTGTTTAAAACTATTCTGTATCAATTTGATAAATAAAGTGTAAAACAAATAAGAATTGTTGTCATACACGCATAAGTACTTAGGTAAATTGGATCAGAGAACTTATTAAGATTAGAATAAATCTTAAGACTGAAAAAGTTTACAAAAGTACTTAATATTATTCATGGTAAGATTCTCACATAAATAATGAAATCGATCTCATCAATTCTAAAACCCAACTCGTCTACATGATTAAATTAAGTTCATTTTTTTAAGGTTATAAATAATACTTAACACTAAGTGAGTTGTACTCCTTGAAATCCATCAAACAACTTGATATAACAACATTTTTGTTTTGTTATTAGTTGAAAAAGGGTGACATAATGGAGTAATAAGTTCATAAATTTAAAAAATGTTCAACTATCCAATAAATATATAATAAAAATAATAGTAAATTAATAAGTTTATATTTAATTACATTAATGCTGTTCCTAATTAAATATAGCAGGAGTATACTTTAATTGATATAATTCGAATTTATCTATATTTCTTATTCTTTTATCTTTGCAATATTTTTTTTTCATAATTGATGAGCTATGAACTAGAGATGGCAAATAAACTCGTGCCCGTGGGTATCACCCGAACTCGTCCCCGTTTTGACGGGGAATCCCCGCTTTGACTGGGTATGGGTATGGATATGGATAATACCCGAAATTTTCAACTGGGGATGGGGATGGGGATGGGGATATATATATACCCGCCCAAATACCCGTCCCCGCTTAAATTACTAAACTATTTATAATTTATTAAATAATCTAAAAAATATAT
>Ga0209589_1007224_pt1 | contig 17958 bp, 20 predicted proteins | sample CowpeawhiteBW_FD_187525 | JGI IMG/M metagenome (GOLD analysis project Ga0209589, IMG submission 187525) | Root nodule microbial communities of legume samples collected from California USA - Cow pea white BW (SPAdes) (version 2) | ecosystem: Host-associated > Plants > Roots > Nodule | place: USA...
AAAAAAAGAGGATCAAAGTCAAAAGGAAAAAAATATATATTGAAAAGAAAAGTAAGGATCCAAAAAAAAAAACAAAAAGGAGAGTTCAACACAACTTTTTGTTGCAATTTTATTTGTGGTTTATTGATATTTTAATTGCAATCAGTCTTTCTCTTAGAGTCTCTTTATTGTCTCCTTAACATTCTTTAGGTAGTCCTATTTTTTTTTAATTTATTATGTTATGTCTTTAAAATTCCTTGAAGTTTTGTCTAGATTTTTGTATTTTCTTTGATATTTTGAGTCAAGATTTAGATCTCGCAACATTTTTTACATTGTTTGTTCACTCTTTACTTAAGCTACTGGAGTTCTTTGCCAAGCCCAAAAGGGAATTTGAGTGGTAAAAAGCAAGAGAGTACATTCAGGAAAAAGCCTAGAAGTTTAAAGCATGAGGAAAATTTGAGTGAAACACTTAGAGGAGTGGTGAGGTCCAACCAATAAAAACAATTAGGTTAAATTACTCTTTTGGTCCATCTATTTGTCAAGTAATATCAGTTTGGTCCTCAAATTTTTCGTTGTCTCAATTTGGTCCTCATTTTCTTAAAAATGATTCAATTTGGTCCTTACCGTTAATTTTGACCAAACGGTGTTAAAGTCAACTCCACATGTCAATTTCTGTTTTTTTTAATTTTAATTTTTTTTTAATTTTACTTTTACTTTTATATTTAAGTTTTTTATTTTTACACGTGTCACTTCACAGTTGTGCCACGTGTCAAAATGACTCAATTTGGTCTCTGTATTTGATTTTAGTTTCAATTTAGTCTCAATTTTTTGTAAAAATGGAACAATATTGTCCCTCCTTAAATTGACACTCAATTTAATTTTTTTTATAAATCTTATGATGATATTCTTAATAAAATTGACATTTTTATTAAATATTTGTCAAAATGTTTTTAAACAAGTTTTTTTTTTAGTTTTATTATTAAACAAAGTTAAACCCCAAACTTAATTTCAAAAATTAATAATTTTGTCATCATATATAAAGGCATCAAGTGTATCAAATTATACAAACTTAGTGAAGATTAAAAATCAAATAACTTGTCACACATAAGTTTGGAACTAAATTTCAAGCTCAAAACAAAATCAAAGTTTAATGTTTTGTATAGAATTTAAAGTTAATTTAAAATATTTATAGAAATATTTAATAAAAACGTTAATTTTAGTAAGAATATCATCATAAGACTTATAAAAAAGTAAATCAAGTGTCAATTTAAGGAGGGACAATATTACTTCATTTTTAAAAAAATTGGGACTAAATTGAAACTACAAACAAATATAGGGATCAAATTGAGTCATTTTGACACGTGGCACAACTATGATGTGACACGTGTAAAAATTTAAAGAATTCAAAAAAAATCACAAAATTCAAAAAATTCAAAAAAACCCAGAAATTGACATGTGGTGTTGACTTTAACATTGTTGGGTCAAACTAACGGTGAGGACTAAACTGAATCATTTTTAAGAAAATGAGGACCGAATTGAGACAACGAAAAACTTGAGAATCAGATTGATATTAGTTGACAAATAGAGGAACCAAAAGAGTAATTTAACCAAAAAATTATTATTCCTAACATTTTCTTGCAAAATATAGCTTCTTCTTAGAATAATGATCCATCACCTAAGACTTCCACAATTATGGTTGCACTTGATAAAATCACATTACAAATGAATCAAATGCAACAACATAATCAACAATAGTTTGCAAGGCTCCAAAAGTCTAATGAAGATGTAAGTGTGAGATTAGAGGGGGTGGAGAGAAGAAGGATGAGACATGATAGTTCAAAACATTCTTCTCAGTACGATGAAGATGAGCATGATTTTAGACCAAGGAGAGGCCAAAGATGAGAGGCATTTGGGAACCACGCGCCTAGGAGGGATAATGATGAAGAAGAGCATGGTTTTATACTAAGGTGATGTAACATCCCGACCGGATATTACGGATTTAAAATAATTATAAAGAAAATATAATTACTTCATTGAATGAAACCTCACAAAATCATGGGAAATTTAAAACTTTAATATGCAATAATGAAATACCTCAATTCATAATTATAATTATAAACTCCAATACATAACCAAAATCCGAGCAAAGGAAAGTTTACAAATCACTAAAACCAAAAACATTAAAAACTGCAGATAAAACTTTTCATCCCAAAATAGCCCCGCTCCGGCTTTAAGTCTCACCAGTTCCACCTGCAATATCCTCTACTCACGTCTACCGCATACACGATCATTGCCAAACACAAGCAGATAGGGTGAGCTAATATAATAAACACATATATATCAAATATACATATAACAAAACACATCAAAGAAAGCCCTTCTTTCATCCCACATGGCCACAACCATGTTTGATAACCATTCGCATCAAAGGAACCTCATCCTTTTCTTCAACATGGCCACAACCATGTTAATCGTGTTCTACATCTTTCGGTGAGTATCTCAAGATGCCTTGCTGCCTTACCTATCGGCCACAACCGATAGAGCACGTGCGAGAAACCATGCTATGGATCATACACTGTAACGCCAGGTGGAGTTCCCAAATACGAACATAGTCTGTAACGTCCCAAGACTACCAAACTCGTCGGCTAATTACTGAGGAGGGCAATCTATCTGGACCCATCCGTACTGGCCACAACCAGCACACTCACACCGGTAACACTCGCCAACCCGAGCCACAACTCAAGTGTTCTTTGTGTTCATCCGCTATCCCGAGCCACAACTCAAGGGACGTCATTCCGAGCCACAACTCAGAGGATGTCATGTGCTTAACCCCTATCTCGAGCCACAACTCAAGGGATACGTTCCGAGTCACAACTTAAGGAACACCAGCAAGCCCACCTTTGAGATATCATAGAAGCCTCATAGACCACACATCGTCATTCAAACATCAATAAATTCGATACCGTATAATTGATTGCCTTGAAACACACCATTGCTTCATCCTTCGCTTAAGCTTGAATCCTTTGCCTAAGCAACCAAGCCTAACTTGCTTAAGCTAGGTTACCTCGCTTAAGCGAGCAAGTAGCACAGTAGCAGCCCACGAAATCTCGCCTAAGCGAACTCCTTCTCGCTTGGGCGAGACCATCCCTCGCCCTGAGAAGAGATAAATTAAGATGGGAGTGAGAAGAGAGCAAGAGAGAAAAGAAGAAAGTGAGAAAATTCCAGAAAAAGGCAAGAAAAAGGAAAGTAAAAAATAAAGAGTGATAAAAGTCTTTTCTTGAGAGAAAAAGAGATAAATAGAGCGTTGATTAAGAAACAACCCTTATATTTGCTTATGCCTAACAATATTTGTCTCTCTTATATGTAAGCTTATTTGTCTTAAGGTATGGAGCAACTTTTTAAGAAGTATGATGATGTCTTTCCGAAAGACATCCTTCATCGTTTACCTCCTAAAAAAGGAGTATTGAGTATAATATAAATCTCATTTAGGGTGCATCCCTTCCTAAACGATCAACCTATAGGAGTAAACCAAAAGAAACTAAAGAGACATAAAAGCAAGTGGAGCAACTTATGGAAAAAAGATGGGTTCGGAAAAGTTTGAGTCCTTGTGCTATGTTAGTAATTCCGAAACCTAAGAAGGATGGATTGTGGAGGATATGTAATGACTACAGAGCCATCAATATCACTTTAAGGTGGGTATTTGACCTTGGAGGACCTTCCAAAATTTGGGTCGAATTCTCTCCAAATAAGGGAGAATGGTAAGGAATTTTCAAATGAGACGAATTTGAGGAAAAATTCTCTTTAAGAAGGAGGGTATGATAAAGGACTATCTCTTAAACTTTAAGTGATATGAATTTGAGGACAAATTCTCTTCAAGAAGGAGGGAATGATAGAGGACTATCCCAAGATTCCATACAAGAAGAACTTGAAGATGAACATTTACAATTTAAAGAACCTATGGCAAGGGCAATGAGCAAGATATTTGAAGATCAAATCTATTCAAGGCTCCTAATGCTACAAGGAATAAAAAATACAAAGGATATGAAGATCATGGCTTGAAGCACATTTGAAGGATAATTGATCATCATAGACTCATATAGAAGATTAAAAGGACACATGCAAGAAGAAAAGTCTCAAAAGCAACAGAAACTAGAAGAACAAGGAAAATGGCTAAAACTTAACTTACACGAATGGAGAAACTGGTCGGTCCAAATTGAAGAGTTTGCCACAAGGATCTCTTGTGGTCTTATATCTTCAATCTGGTGAACAAAGAATGAGAACTCCTAGTGAGAAGTCAAAGAACTCTGGAAAAGTGGTTTCTAGAGGGATGATGTGTTTTAAAATAATGAAACTCGTTTATAACAAAGTTATTTGGTTTAATTACTCGTAAGGTACCCAGTTTGGGTCAAGGGTGTCAAATTGGTACCCCGCGAAAAAAAAAGGTGTCAATTTGGTACCCAAATAATTTTAAGTGCATCAATCAAGTACATTTTCATTGACGCAGTTAAAGTCATTAACGTTGACGAATGAACAGAGTCTGTTGACACAAATATTTGACACGTGGTATGGCAATCATTTCTAACGTGGTATTTGAAAAAAAACAAATAGAAGAATTTGTAAATGAATTAAAAAAATTATAATTTTGAAAGTGTGAAGTGAGGAAAGGAGAAAAACTGAGTGAGAAGTGAGAAGGTGTTGAGGTATCTGCGATCAGGGTTTCTGGAATTCGAAGGGCAAATCGATTGGATAAGGTGGAATTGAGGTTCAAGCGATCAAAGGTGCGTATTTTTAAGACCCTTGTTCTTCCTTCTCTTCAGGTCATGGTTTTAGGGTTATTTTATTCGAATGCGTTTGCTTTGGAATTGGTGTGTTGCTATGCTTTAGGGTTTTCTTTTTATACGCGTTTATTGTTTCAATGTGCTTTTTTAGTAATGTGGTTGGGTGTGTAGTTGTTTAATCAATTTGGTGGTCCACCGTTTGTGTGAAAGTGACGGTGTTATAGTTGTGGTCCCCCATTTTAAAGTGTTTATCGGTGTGTATGTGGTCTTGATTGTAAATTTGGTATTATTGTTTGGGCAATTTTATAGTTAACAGATGGACGAGCAGTTTGAAGTTGTCTTCCACCTTGGGGGAAAGTTTATAAGTGATGGGTCACTAAAATATGTGGGTGAGAGCAATACCCTTACACCCAGACAGGTGGAGCTATTTTGAAATATTGTCAATTCTGAAGGAAATGGGGTATGTGAACGTCAAAGAGATGTGGTATTCAGTGGGTGAAGGTTCCGTGTTGGAAGGAAGGTTAGAGTTGCTAAGTGATGACAAAGGTGCATGCCATATGGTGAATATTGCCATACTCAATGGCCAAGTGCATCTTTATGTTGTACACATGTGTCTGAACCTCAAATAGTTCATTTGTTGGAATATGGTGTTAATGAGGTTGTAGCTGATGAAGAAGTTGATGTGGAAGATGGTGCAGAGGTAGGAGAAGATGGTGAAATTGGAGCTGCTGCAAAGGTATGAGAAGATGGTAGAATTGGAGCTATTGTAGAGGTAGAAGAAGATGGTGGAATTGGAGTTGCTCTAGAGGTAAATGTCGAGGTTGGGATTGGGGTTGCTCTGGTTGTTGATGTGGATGTTGGGATAGGAGGTGGTGCAGTTGTTGGAGAGGATGGTGGAATTAGAACTGCTGCAAAGGTTGATGTGGAGGATGGGATTGGAAGTGGTGCAAAGGTTGGAGAGGTTGATGGAATTGGAACTAATACAGAGTATGGGGTAGAAGGTGAGAATAAATCAGCTCAAAAGGTTGGGTTGGATGGTGGTGCAGAGGTGTCTGAGGAGGAATTATTTGAGGGCCATAGTGAGAGCGGTGATGATTTTGATGTTCATAGTTGGAATGAATCTGAGGAGGAATTATCTTCTGCTGATGCAGTGGAAGATGGTCTTTTTGATGTACCTATTGGAGGAGATGATGCAGTGCAAGATGATCTTTTTGAGGTCAGAATTAAAGAAGGTAAGGTTGGTGGAGTGAGAGGTTCATCTTCCCAAAAGCCCAACCTTAAACATGTGGATCAAAGAGGATTCTCTGACACCGAATGGCAGTCTGAAACATTAGACAATGATACAAGTGATGAAGATAAAGATATATATGGGAGTTTTGGTATATTTTCTAAGCCCAAAAATATGGAGGACTATAACTGGGAGGTTGGGACTTACTTCACCGAAAAGGAAACACTTCACTGATTCAATAAGAACGTATGGGGTGCATAGTGGGAGGAAGCTGAAAATATTTAGAAATGATAAAAGAAGAATTTGTGTTAAATGTTTAGGTGTGAAAGGTAAGTGCAAGTGGTATGTCTATTGTGCTTATAAGGCTGGCAAAAGCACTTGGCAATTGAGGAAAATAATAAACAAGCACACTTGTAGTCGTGAATTCAATGTCAGGCTAATGACTTCTAAATGGTTGAGTGGACGGTTGGAGAAGATATTAAGAGACAATACAAGTGTTAAATTGAATGCCTTGAAAAACAAGATTGGAAGGAAATGGAATATCGGTGTTTCTAGGTCTATGACCTTCAGGGCAAGGACAATGGCATATACAAACATAGATGGATCATTTAAGGAAGAGATGGAAATGACCAGATGCTCCCTTTGGCATACGCAGTAGTTGAAGTTGAAAATAAGGAGACATGGAGTTGGTTTCTGGATTTAGTGATTGGAGACCTTGGTGGGCCTGAACTGTGTTCCACTTATACATTTATTTCAGACCAACAAAAAGTAAGTTTCTTTTACATTTTTGTTCACTTTTCATATTCTTCTGCAACTGCTATGCTTTTAATAATGCATTACTTAACATTCATTTGACAGGGACTATTCCCAGCATTGCAAGAACTGTTACCTGGTGTGGACCAAAGGTTTTGCGTGAGGCATATCTATTCAAATTTCAGGAAGAAATTTCCTGTAAAAAATCTGAAGTTGTTGTTATGGAAAGTAGCATACTGCACACATCCTCAAGCATGGGAGGCAGTCATGAGGGAAATCAAATAAGTGAATGTAGACGCTTTCAAACACTTGTTAGCCATCCCCCAAGGTATGTTGTACTAATTCCTGCATTGTATTGTATATATTATGAACTGTTTTTAAAGTCAAATTCGTTTTGCAAACTAGGTTTTGGTCAAGGTCCAGATTTATAGCCAAACCTGCATGTGGTACACCGGTGAATAATATGTCTGAGGGGTTTAACAGTACAATTCTGGATGCAAGGAGCAAACCAATTATCACTATGATGGAAGAAATTCAGATTTATCTCATGAAGAGATGTGCAAGCAACAGAAAGAAGGTTAATACATTTGAAGGTACAATATGCCCACAAAGTAAGAAAAGAATGGAAGAGGATGCAAAAAAGACTAAATATTGGCTTCCAAGGTAATAATTGTGATTAAATTATTGTGATACTCATACATTTCATTTTCTATATCAATTGACTTTTTGTATTTTCACTCATAATAGTTGGTCAATCCAAAAATTGTTTGAGGTGAGCCATAGGCCAATGATTGGAGAACAATTTGTGGTTGACATTGACAAACAAGAATGCAGCTGTAGAAAGTGGACCATAACAGCAATCCCATGCTGCCATGCACTGACTGCAATTAGATTTTTAAATCTGAATGTTGAAGACTTCCTTCCACATTGGTTTCTTGCCTCAACTTATGAAGAGACATATTTGTCACTCATATACCCTGTCAACAGACCTCATCTGTGGGAGATGAGTTCTACATGTGATGTTTTGCCTCTAACAAAGAGGGTCCTGCCAAGAAGACCGAAAAAGAAACGAAGATTGGAGGCTTGGGAATTGAGGAAGGATGACACTCAACTGAGACAAGGTGGTACCCGTAAAAAATGTGGGTTATGTAGAGAGGTTGGCCATAAAAGAACAAATTGCCCACATGCTCCTCTTGCACCACCAGAAACTGCTCCATCTGGAACACAACAAAACACAGCTGCAAGTCCAGACCTTCAAGGAAGTCAGCCTACTCAACCAAGTCAGACTTCTCCACAAGATACTCAACCAAGTGAGACTACTCAAGTCACAGAGCCACAAAATCACATTCTTCCCACACAAGTAAGTCAGACTATTGTAGTCCATCAACCACAGTCTACTACAATAGCAACCTACAAAGAAAAATTGTCATTCAAGAGGGGCCCAATACTGAATTCGTGATTGCCTAATATTATGTCAATTTTAATTTTATTTGCTGTTGTGTTTTGGGGTATCTTGGAAGTACCTTTTGTAATCTGGTGTTGTATTTTGGTTAGCATTATGTATTTTGAACATCAAGTTGGTACCAACTTCAATTAGCACCTTTTGTGTTAGGAGAACAATATTGGATGAATATGATATTGGCTTATTATGCATAGATTGACTTATTATTGGATGAATATGATATTACTACAAAAATGATGTCAAAGGAAAATTGAGTTTGTGTGCTTTCATGATCCAGTTTGTGTGCTTTGATTACAAGGCTATATATTATTGCTTTCATTCATTCACTACAAAGCTCTTTTCATTGACTACAAAGCTCTTTTCAAATATAGTTCAAATAAAGTGATAGGAAAATTTTCTGCAAAGCTCTTTTCATTCCATAATCAAAATCCATTACAATAACATAAAGTAAATACAAATATTCGAACCCACTATACTGCATCCACACCCACTATATTGCATCCAGTTTAGAACAAAATAAAAAAAAATTGTTCAACGTACAAACCAATATTACATTCACCAAACCCAGAAAACAAATAACCCCTGTTAAAAACTTAATCCTTTTTTCAGACACCATAACTGATTTTTCAAGAGCATAGATTTTTCTCGTTTGTCTTCCTATGGTTGCATCACTTTCATCCCCATTGTCTTCGTTGAACCACTTGAAATAATTGCATCCTTTAGATTCTTCATTGGCACCACTTCGCTGGTTACAGGAAATGAAACCCACAAAATTGCTTACCACAAACAAACATTATGGAAGCAAAAATTCAAACAATAATTCATACCTTGTAGTTAGGGCAGCCAAGAAATTGTTTTCCAAAATTCTTAACTGTTTTAGCAACTCTCAACACTGCAACTTCCCCACAATAGCACATTGGTATTCCACCCACACCCCTATACGAAACAGTAGGGGAGAAGACACTATATTTTTGTGATGCCCACGAAGAACACACACAACCCTCAGTGCGAGACATTGAAAAATTGATTGGAAAACACCCTTAAGCTACGAACCACACACCACGAAACCACTTCTTCAGGTCTAAACGTGCAACCGAATGGAGAGGAAGAAGAAGATGATAAGGAACTATTACAGAGTTAGGGCAAATTTACACTTCACCATTCATTAAATGACCAATGCACACTGTACAATTATTTTTTTTACACGTCTTCTTCTTTCAATGACACGTATTCATTATGCATTGCCACATTACCACAATTTTAACTTCATTTCTAACAATCTAACGCGATGGACCTGATTGATGCACTTAAAATTATTTAGGTACCAAATTGACATTTTTTTTCGCGGGGTACCAAGTTGACACCTTTGACCCAAACTGGGTACCTTACGAGTAATTAAACCAAGTTATTTATACTAAAACCTTTTAATGTTAAAATAATTGAGTCTCACTATTTTTAAACCACTATCACTTTTATAATGCCATTTTCTAGGGTTTTACATTCTTCCCAACAAGAAAAATTTTCATCCTCGAAAGTTCACTCATTAGGTAGAAAGAAAACTATGCTCTCCTCATTTTCTATTACAACAACCACCTAGACTTGGTCGACTTATCGGCCTTAACACCTTAACTAATTAGAAATCTTGCCTTTGTGTTAAGCGTTATGGTGTTCAACAATATAGATTGGCCTAACCACTGCTCTCAAAAGCAATTTCTCAACCTATAACCTAAAGCTTTAATGATCCTTTACGCTCGACCAACCAATCTGTTTCTGATATACTGAACTCACCTTCCACATGCCTTCCACTACCTCTTGTAGGTTTTACCAAAATCTAAAGATAACCTTAAGTCTCAAACTAAAACATGCTAATTATCACTTCACACCACTTTATTCCTCATCAAAGCACCATTCAACTAACTTGGCCATGCACGACTCTTGACATACCAACAAGAAGTGAACGCTCTTCATCACCTTATCCACCACCATCCTCATCACATCATGCTTCCTTTATTGACTTGGACCAGTGGGTAACAAAGTCCATAACAATGTTATCCCACTTTTAAACTATTCATTTCAATCGTTGCAATGAAAAAACCAAATTCATGAAGGGACTTTCAGTACACACATGAATGGACACTCTATGTCTAGAAAGGTTCTGAGAGTTGGTTACTTTTGTTTGGCTATGGAGAATGATTGTTGCATGCATTTAAAAAATGCTAAACGTGTCAAACCTATATAGATAATATTAATATAGCTCATACAACCCTAAATGTTGTATCTGCACCATGGCCTTTTTCGATGTTTGAAATAGATGTTATTGGAGCCATAAGCCAAAGGCGTCTATGGGGCATCGTTTCATTCTAGTTGCAATTGACTATTTCACTAAGTGGGTGGAAACGACTTCTTACACCAAAGTGACCAGAAAAGTGGTGGTAAGATTTATAAAAAGGAAATTGATATGTCGATATGGGTTGCCTAACAAAATCATTACTGATAATGCAACCAATCTGAATAATCAAATGATAACAAAGTTGCGTGAAGATTTCAAAATTCAACATCACAATTTGTCTCCTTATTGTCCCAAACATGAATGAGGCAATTGAAGTTGCTAATAAGAGTTGTTCCTTAATGTATGGGATGGAAACAGTTCTTCCTTTCGAGGTAGAAATCTCGTCTTTAATAGTATTAATGGAAACTCAGTAAGAAGAAGTAGAATGGGTTTAGGCTAGGTTTGATCAACACAAACTGATTGAAGAGAAAAAGCTGATAGTGGCTTGTCATGGACAGTTATATCAAAGAAGGACAAAAATGATGTTTGATAAAAAAGTTCATCCTAGGGAGTTCCATGAAGGTGATCTCGTATTAAAAAAGATTTTACCTATATAAAAGGATCACAAAAGGAAATGGACTTCAAATTATGAAGGCCTATACGTAGTGAAGAAAGCATTTTTGGGCGGGGCGCTAGTTCTCACAATAGTGGATGGGGAAGAGTTACCTCTACCGATCAACTTTGATGTAGTAAAAACGTTTTATGCATGATGATCTCATAATGACAGGGAAATATTGACATTGTTCTTATGATTAATTGAATTATGCTTTATTGTAGTCAAGTTTGATTTGTTTTCATTTATTTATAACTTCATTTTACTTTCTTTTGTAAACATCTTTGGCATCACATTGAACTTTTTGAAATAAAATACCATGGATTCAATCACGAAGTACAATTTGTTTGGTATACCTAGAGATGTTCTTGAAGGGTGTCACAGAAGTGAGCAAAATAAACAAGGATCACATATTAAATTTTTTGACAACGAAATTATGAATATAATGCATCACTAGAAGAGACAAAAGAAAGTGACAAAAATTAATCAAAGTGAAGAGGCATGGCTTGTCTATGTTTTGTTGCATTGAGGGTAACAGATCAATACTTCCTATTTGAAGCACTTACATCCATGTTGCTAAAATCCTCCAATTCATTAGCTTTTCCCAAGACAAAGAATTAGCCAAGAAAAGAGAACATAAATATTACACTAGGGCACATTCGATAGCCTTGTTTGACTAAAAGGCTTATCTAAGTAAAGTTGAAAAATAAAAAAGAGAGAATAAATTTTGTGTGTACAAATAAAAAGATAAAGGGTGGAATGCATTAGAAGTCATTGAATTTTGTCATTATGTTAGTTCTCTAACAAAAATGGGGCAGTTAGGTGTTGAAGTGACGTGTGACCATCTTTTTCCTTATCCGAAAAAGTAAAAATATTCCCATTGTACCCTCTTTGAGCTAAAAATAATAATTTGTTTCTAAATACCCCTAAATAGGGATAATCAACATGTCAAGAGTTAGCTTGGACACATATTGTTGAGACCTAGAGTGAGGGTGAGTCTTGTTAATTAGTCCAACAAGTGCACTGGGTCAATTGTAGCACAAGGTCGTACCCACATGGATTTGATTTGATAAAACAATAATCTATAATTTATTCAAGTTTGTAATATCATAGTGATAAATGTTTGATAGTTTTGAATATAAGTTTTAATAATAGTAAATATAAGTGATGTTGATTAAGGTCTTGGGATTGAACTTGGCTTCATGTTTGAGCATTAGAGCCGTAGAGGTGTCATTCTAGATATTTCCAAACCGTCTTTCTTAAGCTTAAGCTGCACATTTTGGGCTTGGGCTACTCCAGATCTTTCCTCCTTATGAGGGTTTCCTTAATCGCCTTTGTGGCGCTTAACACCATTTCTACTGCTCAGCCCCATTAGTCACAATTTCCTTCATTTGACATGCAAAAATAGTACAAATACATGAAATTCCACTTTTAACTACTTCTTCTCTCCTCATTATGTATTTTAATGCAAAAGGGGTTGTTTTAGTGATTTTTACATTAAATTTATGCACGATAAGTGTCTAAATGAAATGCAATTTTACTAATGTTAGAAAAGGCCAAAATAGGAAAAAGTCCAAAATTAATTCAAAATTAAAAGAAAAAAGTAATACAAAAAATAGAAAAGGCCAAAATTCATAAATACAAAGAAAAAAAATCCCAAAGTGATAATAATTTGAAAGGCTTGAAAAGGGAACTGAAAAGAAATTGAAATGAAAAGAAATCCAAAGCTCAAAACCCTAGATGATAGTCGATGTGATAATCTTGCAGATGATCCTTGTTTAAGCATTTAAAAGCCACTAATAGTTTATTTGGGCCTTCAATATCCATTTCTTCGTAGCCCATCTTAATCCTCGGCCACGTTACAAGCTAACAAAAGTCCACACGGATTGAAAAATGTTTGTCAGATTTTGTTCATGGAATTAACTTGGAGACAGAAGAGTTTGGTTGATGACACGGTCATTGAAAAGAAAGTGAAATTGGAAAAAAGAAAAGAAGGATGATAGAAAAATAATAAAAATGATAAAAAAATAAAAAGAAGAAAGAAACATATCTCAGTCAACCGATAAAGTTAGACAAAAGAGTTTAAATGGGGCAATATTTTTCATACAATCTTTTCAATCAAATCATACCGTTGTTACAAAAACTGGGACAGCTTGGGAAAACCTTGTCCATTTATCCATGTGTTCAAGCATACATGAATTATATTATGCATTAAAAAGGAAAGTTAGAACATACAATGCCCTCATTTCACGTAAAGATTTGCCTAGTCTCTTGTGGTTCTGATATGAAGTGTGAAATGATAGTAAGAAAAACAAGTTCTGAGTATCTATTGAATATGATAATTGCAGTGACACTTGATTATAGACATGTGCCTTTTTGAAGAGAGAGAGAGAGAGAGAGAGAGAGAGAGAGAGAGAGAGAGAGAGAGAGAGAGAGAGAAAAGAAAAGGAAGAGAATAAGAAAGGAAAGAAAAATGAAAAGACAAAGGTCTTAGGTGATTCATGCATAACATGCATTTCATTAAAAAAAAGGATAAAAGACCAAGCAAATTTGCTCCTCTTTCAAAATATTTGTCTTTACTTCAAGGCCCTCTATGAGACTACGAGTATTGATTTCTTATGTTACATGAAGACCTTCTCTGATGGAATGGTCATTGATTTCTTTGTCACATCGAGACCCTCTGTGAGGCAATGGTCATCGATTTTCTTTACAATGAGACTATCTTTGATAGAATGGTCATTGATTTTTTTGTCACATTGAGGCCTTCTACGAGGAAATGTTCATTGATTTTCTTATGTTACATTAAGACCCTCTCCGATGAAATGGTCACTGATTTCTTTGTCATATTGAGGACCTCTTCGAGGCAATAGTCATCAAATATTTCTACATGAATACCCTCTCTGATGGAATAATCATTGATTTTGTTCTGTTTGCATCTCGGCCCTCTCCACAAGAAGTCAAACTTGTTTTCTTGCCTCGGGACACTCTCATGATCATGACCTTCTTCGTGGAATTATTTGCTTTAATTAGTTATTCTAGCTAATCATCGTTTCTTTGGTTTCTTTCATAATTTGAACAAAATATGTGTTTATTTCTTTACTTGCTTTTTAGTCCTATAATATAAAAATATCAAATTTTCATATTATCTAAGTAAAATATAAGAAAAGAGTGGAGAACTGTAAACATCCTATTTCGTTTAGGTAAGTAAAATTGTTTTAGAAAAATTTGAAGTTAAATTCTAGTGATAAATAAGTAAAAAAGGAGAAAAGTAAATAAAATGTGTGAGAAAAAAGAATTACTTTATGTTTGTGTATTTTGTTTTTTGTAGTCTTTTCATTTTCTTTTTCAAAATGGGTTAGCAGCAACCCAATTTTTTTTCCACACCTTTTCTTTTCTAAAGTGGCTGACAGAAGCCCAACTTTTATTTCTACCCTTTTCTAATTTTTGCACTTTTTTTTTGGCAGTGGGCTGACAGAAGCCCAACAATGGCCTATTGTTTTTTCTTTCCACCACTCTGTTTTAATTTTTCCACCCTTAGTTTCTGCACCTTCTTCCACAACTGGACCCAAGAACCCAATATTTTATTTTCATACCACCGTTTTGCTCCCCAAACAAAACGAAAACAAAAAATATAAACTAATAAAAATAAAAGTTTGTTCTGAATGTGAGGCGGGAGCCGTTGTTCACAGGCAGAGAAAAAAGACAAGAGCGGGAAATAAGCACAATCACGGTACACAATCTTCAACTTTGCTATGATTTTTTTTTCCTTTATTGTCGTTGCACGTTAATTTTAATCGTATGATGATCAAGTGAAAAGAACCAATTTCTCAATCTGTTACTATGAGATAACTAAGCATTCCACTGAAAAATTAAAATGACCTTAAGTAGGAACAGGGTTTAAGGGAATTAAAGTAGAAGAGAATCAGTGAATGCCGCCGGTGAATAGGGTGGTGATGGCGGCGCTCATTCGAACCTTGGCAGTAGCGGTGGTGATGTTTTCTCCGGTGAGGCAGTGGCGTCGTTGATTAATAATGTTGTCCCCCACGGTTGTGCGCGGAAGCGGAAACCCACGCGCAAAGGTGGTTTTGTTTAAGCACTGTGATGGCCCCTTTCTGTTTCCGGAAACGCTAGGCTTGGACCAAAGTGACAAGGGTTAGAAGAATGGAGAAGGAGAAATCGCGGTTGGGGTGGTGCCGATGTTGGAGTTTCGCGTGAGTGGCTGAGTGGTGGCTCTGTGGTGGTCGGCGCCGCTATTAACAATGAAGAAGATTAAAGAAGAAATCTTAGGGTTTGGTTTTGGAAAAGATGGAACCCTTGTGCGTGGGAGAAAGGTGTTGACGGCAGTGGTCTTGGTGGCTCGAAGAAGACGCAATCAAAGGAGGCAGTGCGGTGGTGTTTCGCACGGCTATGAGTGGTGAGGTTACGAGCAGCGCCGGGGCCGGCGTCGGCAGACTTTCGAGAGTGTCCGCCGTCGCTGCTGGTGGTCTTGCCGTGAGCATGGTCGGCGTCTGTAGTTGGTGGCCGCGCGTAAGAATGCATTGTGAGGTTGACGATGAAGTTGGAAGGAAGACTATTAAGTGCTACGTTTTGAAAGGTGAAGGTAAATTGTATTAAGGTTTGCCAGATCCGATATTACTTTATGCACCTCCATAATTTAATTTTCATATCTTGTTTCATGATTGGACCATTATTATTATTTTTTTTATTTACTTCATTTAATTTTATTTTACTTCCTGCGTTTTAACTAAGGATACACCCACACTACTTTAAGGACTAGGTTACATTTTACTTTCTGCATCACGCACCATATATCATGCACTACGCGATTCTCTTCATACACCTCATCCGGAGTGTTTAACTTTTTCTTTCTATACCACATACTATTATATACTTCCATATTTTCATTTCCAATTTTACTATTTTTTCCAACTTAATCTTTATATTTCACACATTTTCATTTTATAATATTTTATTTTTATTTTTATTTTTATTTTTACTCCATCAACTTATTATATATCTCAATTTTTTCTAAAATAATAAAAATATTTAACTTGAAATAAAAACTGAAATGGTTTTCCAAAAATGATAAAAATATAAATAAATAAAATTAAAAAAATATTTTCTTTTTCTTTTTTATCTTTTAGTGTGTATCTGAATACTAATGTTGCATGATATTCGTTTTCAAAATATAAGAAAAATGTAAAATGTAAAAAAATATTTTTTGTGTCTATTTGATCGCTCCCGTTGCATGATGCTTATTTTCAAAATATAAAAAATGTAAACAAAAACTATTAGAGTCAAGTCGGCTGCATGTGTCGCATGACACTAATTTTCAAAAATGTAAAAATGGAAAAGAAAACTTTTAAGAGAATAACAAAGTCAAACAAATATTCTAACCTTTTTAACAAAGAACTATGTAGCCTTGATTTCTCATTTTTAATGAGAATACGTAGGACCAAGGTTAAACCTTGTCAAGTTCTTTTCACCCAAAAATTTTATTTTTTCAATAATTTTTTATTTTTAGGAAAAATGAATATTTTAAAATAAACACATCTCTTTTTGAATATTAAATTAAAGGTATCGCCTTTGGGCGGGCGTTGTAGGGTTTCTAATACATTTCCTAAGCATAACTGATTCCCATATCCAAAATCTGATTTTCACGAACTATGTTTTATTTTACGATTTTTCATAATTTTCCACACTAAGTTGTGGTGACAATTTCAAATCTCTATTTTCAAACTAATTTCTTTTTGATTCGTCGTCCTGTCACGATTTAGGTTGCGATAGGGGAGAATGTAAAGCCCTAGAAATAGTGTTTTAGAAGTGATAATGGTTTAAAAATAGTGAGACTCGATTGTTTTAATATTAAAATATTTTAGTATAAATAGAATTGTTATAAACGAGTTTCATTATTTTAAAACACATTATCTATCTAGAAACCACTTTTCTAGAGTTCTTTGACTTCTCTCTAAAGGTTCTCCTTCTCTGTTCGCTTGATTGAAGATCTAAGACCGTAGGAGTGATCCTCGTGACGAGCTCTTCAATTTGAACTGACCAGTTTTTTTGTTTGTGTAATTTAAACTTCAATTTTTTCTTGGTCTTCTTTTGTTTATGTTGCATGTGAGGCTTTTTTTGCTTCCATGTGAGGTTTTCATCTTCCATATGAGTCTATGTTGATCATTGATAATAATTGTATGTCTTAAGCGTTCTTGTGATGTTTCTAGTGTACATAGAGCATCCTATGGAGTGAGAAGTGTTTTGATGTTCTTAGACTTGTTTGGGTTTGTAGAGCCACTTTGTTAGGTAAGGGAAGTTAAGTTTATGTTGAATTGATCATCTTGATAGTTAATTATGATGTGGTGTGTTGAATTGATGGGTTGTATGTTGAACTGTTTGATACTTGATTTGTGTTTGGTCTTGATTTGGTTAAAAGTTTGGATTTGTGTTTTGAGTGATTGGGTACAATTTTGAACTCTAAAAAATCATTTGGAATCAAAAATACTAAAAGGAAAGGTGTCCAATTAGTCAATTGCACAGGATCAATTTTCTCCCAAATTGTTGTTTTTGATACACCGTCAAGCGTCGTTACAAGGTCGTCGGGCACTATGCCATTGACTTGGTGTTGCCGAGTGCCACCTTATTTTTTTGGTTTGCGTAATCTTGGTAAAATGAAGATTCTCACTTCGTTAACTGTTGGATCAAGCTGAAATTTGGTAGTTGATCTTAGACATGTGATTTTTGTGGCGATAAAAAAAAATCTATTTATTTATTTATTATAGTATACTTATAAATATTTAGAGGCGAAAATTTATACACTAAGATATAATTATATTTAAAATATTCACATTTATATATATATTTACAATACTATATACT
>Ga0209589_1007227_pt1 | contig 17952 bp, 14 predicted proteins | sample CowpeawhiteBW_FD_187525 | JGI IMG/M metagenome (GOLD analysis project Ga0209589, IMG submission 187525) | Root nodule microbial communities of legume samples collected from California USA - Cow pea white BW (SPAdes) (version 2) | ecosystem: Host-associated > Plants > Roots > Nodule | place: USA...
TCGCATCTGCTCCCATCAATAAATTGATGATCATCGCAAAGGTAGAAGAACAACATACAAGGCAATCAAACAAGCAAGGGTAAGCTAGAGCCAAAAAGATTTTATCATGCAATCAGATATACTTTCATAGTCCAATATGCATACATCATCCAAGCATGTTATGACCTTCAAATCAATACACTAAGACTTGACTCGACTCATCCGGATACATATAACCTGGTCGGATTCAGCGGATGCTTGCACTTGTGGTGAATACTTCTGCTTACCCCCGAGCTATGTGTTACAAGTGTTACAATGAATCAATCCCCCATACACAAGGTTAGCCCTTAATGAGTTTCAGGCCTCCTGCTACTCTCACCACAAGAGTCAGTCCGTTCTAAGTGAGACTAACTGACTCCTTAGAGTCTCAGGATGCAATCCTTACCTTGAATCCTTACCAAATTATATAGATGGGGCACCACCATGGACACCCACTAACATGGGTCATGGAATTACGTCCCGACCACTGAAGCACGACCCTGAAATCTCACCTAGAGATTCCAAGGAATTATGTACTCACCACATACTATACATATTCAAACAAACAGTAATATTTATCATGCTTATAAATCTCATGCCAACCTTTATAATCCATCATCATACATGTTCCATGTTGAATCCATTCCAAATCATCATTCCCAATTCATGAATATAGAAGTGTAATTCATATCGACACCATGCCACTTTGATTACCAACCATCTCATACTAGTCACATGCCAAGGTCATGTTAAACTTATCAATCACATACCATAAACCATTCTACTCATACCCATTCGCCCAATTCATGCTTTTAAAAGTAATTGAATCAATCCACAAGTTCAAGTTAAAGTAACGAATTAAAATTCTGCAGCAATTCTCGCTTAAGCTAGACTGATCTCGCTTAAGCTAGAAATTCTCGCTTAAGCTAGACTGATCTCGCTTAAGCTAGAAATTCTCGTGTAACCGAGACTGATCTCGCTTAAGCTAAAATCCCTCGCTTAAGTTAAACTGACAGCTTTTTAATGGTTTCAACATGTAAAAACACCAAATCCCAAACAGCAAAAATTTAAGAAAACACAAGCACGTTGAATAAAACGTTGGCATCATATTTCATGCTTTAAAAGAGTAAACAAATCAATCATGGGAGCATACAAGCATTTAACAACTGTCAATCTCGCTCAAGTTAAGGAGCTCTCGCTTAGGCAACAGGGTCTCTCGCTCAAGCGAAAAACTTTCGCTTAAGCGAGATTGAAAACAGAGAGTACTTCGAGTTCTCGCTCAAGCTAGCCCAACTCGCTCAAGAAAGAGGCCTTTGCTCAAGCGAGCACTCGAAACTAAAAGGGGGCGAGTTACTGCCATTCTCGCTTAGGCGAGAGCTTCCCGTTTGGGCGAGAAACAGCTCGCTTAGGCGAGCATAGCAGATCTCACCTGCTCTCACGCATGCAAAGCAAAAAATTCATCCAGAAATAATACACCGATTATTTTCACACCATCAAAAGCACAACAAATTATCAAGAGCACCCAACAGAAACAAAAAAGGACACATTATTTATAAAAGCATGAAAAATCCTAGCTTCCCTCACCTGGACAGATGCTAGTGGAAAGCACAGGCACCTACGGAACCCAACAGCTTCAGGAGCATACTCAAGAGGTGGAACAGAGAATGAGGTTGAGCTGACTTGAATATAAATGAGCTTCGAGCCCTAGCAGAGCACTGTTTGAGGGAAAAAAAGGAGTAAGATGGCTAATTTTGCAAAGTGGACAGAACATGAGAAGGTTAGGCTGGTTTAGGGGTTTTGGGATGCCCTATGGGCCAGCCTTAGGCCCAACTGACTAAGAGAGACCCTTAAATTTTAGGACAAAATTAAAGTGGGTCTTACATTCATCATATATAAAGGCATCAAGTGTATCATATTATACAAACTTAGTGAAGATTAAAAATCAAATAACTTGTCACTTTTAAAAACTAAATTTCAAGTTCAAAATAAAAACAAAAGTCTAATGTTTTGTATATAATTTAAAGTTAATTTAAAATATGTATAGAAATATTTAATAAGAACGTTAATTTTAGTAAGAATATCACCATAAGATTTATAAAAAAGTAAATTGGGTGTCAATTTAAGGAGGGACAATATTACTTCATTTTTACAAAAAAAAAATGGGTCTAAATTGAAACTAAAAACAAATATAGGTATCAAATTGAGTCATTTTGACATGTGACAATTGTGAAGTGACACGTGTAAAAAATTAAAAAAAAAAACAGAAATTGACACGTACATTGACTTTAACACCGTCTGGTCAAACTAACGGTAAAGACTAAATTGAATCATTTTTAAGAAAATGAGGACCAAATTGAGACAACAAAAAACCTGATGACCAAACTGATATTACTTGACAAATAGAGGGACAAAAAGAATAATTTAACCTAAATTTAACAATCACTTATCCGTGTAGTCTTTTAATAAATTATTTTACAATTCATAATCAAATGTCTAATCAAATTTTTAAGATATTAGTAGAAAAATGAGTTTTTGACAATTTTTTTTTAATAAATTTGACAAATATTTTATAAATAGGATTAAAATAAATTAATTTTTTTATTTTTTAATGAAAAGGAAGTAATACAAATAATATTTTTTACCTTATTTAGTAATTTGTTAAATTTTATTAAAAATGACTTTGTTAATGTATTATTTTTCTAATATAAAATCATTCAGCACAAGTATGGAATGATGCCAATGCGCCTCTCTGGTTATTATGGTTTATAAATGTCCTACATTTTTTACCCTACTTTTTTCTTATATTTTGATACTTATTATTCTTATTAATTGCTTTTAGTTTATTAAAAAAAATTCAAGAAATGAGAATATTCTGGTTCAACCAGAATTAAGACCCTTGCTTAAGTGGGTTTAGAAAGAGTTGAAGCTAAAGAAAGACATCAAACTTGTATTACTAAATATTAGGATAATTTGAAATTTACTTTCATTATCACTTGTCATGCTTGATTTAGGCAGGTACTTTAATAATGAGTTGGGAAAAAAATCAACTTAAAGTATTATTGTTATGAAATAAAGCGAATAATAGAGAGAATAATAGATAAAAGAGAAGAGAAGAAACAATAGAGAATAGAGAATGAAAGAATAGGGAGCAACTCATTTATGTATTATTATTGATAGGAAGAGTCCTATTTATATATACAACATGTAATCCATAAAGGAAACAAATCAACTTAGTTAATACAAATATTTACATAAAGAGTAATGAGTCATATAGGTATCAATCATATGAGTAAACAAATCAATGGACAATCATTAATTCATAACACTCCCCCTTGAATGTCCATCGATAAAAGAATGTGCCTCGTTAAAACCTTACTAGAAAAAACCCTTTGGGATAAAAAAAACGTAGTGAAGGAAAAAAAGTACAATATTGTTCATCACATATTATATTTCTCCCCCTCGTGTAAACTTACATCATTAAGGTGATGGAGTCTGAACTTGTGAATCATTTATTCAAAAGTTCTTCTTGGCAAAAACTTCATAAATAGACCTGCCATATTTTCACATGAATGAATTTTTGGATATTTATATCATCCTTTCAATTGAACAATACATTATTGTCTTCATATATGGTTGTTGATTCCATCTTTGTCGGAGATAGTCACAAGTTTCTTGCACATGTTATTATAGACCTTAACCAAACATATTCACAACTTTCCTCGTAATTTTGTATGATTAGACGATGTTGTTACTATGGTTTGTTTCATATACCTTCATGAAACCATTGTGCTACCACATGTGAACAAACATCTTGTTGTGATCAACCATTGTGACATTGTGAGAATATATAAAATAATATGCATATACATAACCCATTGGTCTAAATCTGAATCATTTGGATGGAATAAGCTCATATTTGTAGTACCCTTAAAGTAACAAAGTATATGTTTTACTCCAAACTATTTTCTTCTTGTAGTTGAAGAACTATATCTTTCTTAACAAATTTATAGCAAATGCAATATTAGATAGAGTATCATTAGCAAGATACATTAGTGTTTCTATGACACTAAGATATGGTGCTTTTGGACCAAGAAGATCTTCATCATTTTATTGAGGTCTAAGAAGAGTTTATCAACATCTAACGACCTCACAACTATTGGAGTGCATAATGGACATGACTTGTCCATTTAGAACATTTTAAGCACCTTAATTATATAAGCCTCTTAACGTATAAAAACACCTTTATTTAAATACTCAATTTCTAATTTCAAATAAGACTTTGCCCTTCAAAGATCATTCATCTCAAATTATTTCTTTGAGTAATCAATTGCCTTTGTGAGCTCATTAGGAGTTCCAACGATGTTTATGTCATCTACATAAACAATAATTATGGCAAATTCATTTTTGGATCTTTTCATATAAATACAAGAACAAATAGGATCATTTTTCTATATCCTTCTTTTAATAAGTACTCAATAAGATGGTTATACCACACATGTCCTGATTACTTTAATCAATAAAAGAGCATATTCAATTTTATTGAATAACCTCTTTAGAATTTATCTTGTTGGGCAAATAAAATTCTTCAGGAATTTTCATATAAATATGATTCTCAAAAGAATCGTACGAATAGGTTGTAACATCATCCATTAGATGTAAATGCAAACTTTGTTGTGCAACTAGGATAATTGAATATTGCAATGTTGTTGCATCCAATACTAGTGAATATGTTTTTTTTTTCACAAATCAATACAAGGTTTTGTGAACAACCTTGAGCAACCAATTGTGCTTTGTATCTAACAATTTCATCATTCTTAATTTGATTTTTGCACAAAAATCCATATGTACCTAACGGGTTTCACAACTTCAAGTGTGCGAACTATACGTCCAAAAACCTTTCATTTAGCAAGCAAATATAATTATGCTTCTTTGCATATTTTCATTTTGGCCAATCTTTTCTTTGTCGATAATCTTCAATGATCATTGCTTATTGATCTTCATTGTCATTCATAGCATTCATCGCTATGTCATAAGTAAAAGTTTCGTCAATGTTAACTTCATTTTGGCTCCATATTATATGATTCATGACATAATTTATTGAGATTTCATCATTTTCAACAATTTCAGGTACCTGAGGTTCTTCTGGAACCGAACCATTAATTATGTCAAATGAATATTTTGGGATTTCAACCTTTTCGATTATGTCCTTTTGCATTTTAGCTCCCTTTCTCATTCAAGAGTCTTTATCTTTGGAACCAATAGGCCTACCACTCTTCAAACGTGTCTTTGGAACTAACAAGCCTACCATGCTTCAGGTGTATTATGAAATAATATCAAATATACTCGAAGCATTAGCAGTTGGTATATATAATTTGATTAACCTTTCTGTCAATAAGAATATTTGGTAATTGATAGACTAATTTTGTAAATGAATTATCCTTTGAACTTCTAGTTCACATTCTTTTGTGCGAGGATCAAGATAAGATAATGATAATTCATTCCAACCAATATTCTTCTCAATATTTTTTCTTTCTCCCCCTAATGTTGGAAAAACTTATTCATCAAAGTGACAGTCACAAAGTCAAACTGTAAATAAGTCTCTTGTTGGTAATTCAAGATATTTTATTATTGAGGGAGGATCATATCCAACATATATTCTCAATCATCTCTAAGGACCCATCATAATCCTTTTTGGTGGAGAAATTGAAACATATACACCACACTCAAAAATTATTACATGAGAATATTAGGTCACTGACCAAAAACCAATTGCAAAATAGAGTATTTGTGATAACTTATTGGCTTGATGTGAATCAATAATGCAACATGCGAAATTGCATATTTCCAAGTAGCCATTGGAAGATTAGCTCTCGTATAGTAATGATTTTGCAAGTCTATTTTGAGTATCAACATGTGCTGCTAGATGCTTAACTTCAATTCCAATTGATATACGATACTCATGAAAAGCATGAGATGTAATTTCACCAATATTATCAAAAAAGATTTTCTAAATCGGATAATCTGGGAAGTGAGCTCTTAACTGTACTAATAACTTTGCAATTACTTGATTGTGAGTTGATAATAAACAAATATGTGACCATCTAGTTGATGCATCATTTAAAATCATGAAATATATAAATGTTCCACATGGTGGGTGTATTGGACCAGAAATATCACTTTGTATTCGTTCTGAAAATGAGATTGACTCATTTCTAATTTTTTTGGTGATGGTCTAATTATCAACTTCTATGAACGTATAATACATGAAAACTCATTGGTCTGAAGAAGTTTCTTGACTCCTAAGTGGATGTCAACATGAGTTTTTCAACCCTTTTTTTCGCATCATAATAGATCCAGGATAACTCGAATGATCATACCAAACAAGGAATTCATTTTGATTCGTAAACTTTTGGTTTACCATGACATGCATTCTAATTGTACTAATATATGCGTAGTACAAATCATCCAATTGATCATGTCAAACAAGACATTCATTTTCATTCATAAACTTATTGTTTACTATGACATGCATTTCAATTGTACTAATATACGTGTAGTACAAACCACAAGAGAATGTTGATAATTTCTCCAATATACTTTTTTTTTCAACTCAATCGTAGAGATATAAAGATATTTCATATCTTTTTCATTGTTTGTCTCAATATAATATCTATTTAGACAAATATCTTTGAAACATAATAAGTTTCTATTCAACTTTTTGGTAGAAGTATAATAGCTCTTCTAGAGTCTTCAAATATATTTGTAGTACTATAAATAATATTAACATTGATGTTTCGCATTATCAAACAAGAGAAAATTTTATTACTCTTGAGAATTGTGTAAGTTGTTGCACTATCAATAAGACACGTATCCTTTGGTACTAGTGCAAACATTCGTTTTTCATATAAACGTAAATATCAATGTGAGATTTTTTTTAACACTCTCATAATCAATGAGGTGATCAATGCTTCCATTTGCTTTAGCAAAAAAAATAATAATATCAAGATGAGTAACATCCATATGGCAATAATCAGAATCACCATCTTCATAAGCAAAATGTGTTTAGATGTTCTTCTCATTATTTGTAAGATGTTTTGGTGTACAATAAGTACAACTCAAATGGCCTTTACCACTGTAATGATAATATATACTTTCATCTTTTTGTCAATGTTTTCACATTTTCATTTTCCCTTTTTCACATTATTGTGCCACTTCTGATGACAAGATGTGTCTTTGAAATTTTCTTTGTAGCCATGTCCATAATCAATATCACAATCACGATCATGAAAATATAAATCAAATGTTGCTGCATTCACTTCTGGGAATGGAGCATAACCAATTTAGACATGTTTCATGATTTTCTATCAAAAGTTCATTGTTTTGTTCAGCCATACAAAGGCATGAAATAAATTCATAATATTTATTGCTGCATTCACTTCTGGGAATGGAGCAGATTAGGTGGATCTCATGATTTTTCATCAAAAGCTTTATTGCTTTGTCCAGCCAGCCATACATAGGCATGAAATAAATTCATAATATTTGTGAAATCTTTTTTCACACTATTTTTGTCGCATGAGCAAATTAGTTGCTTAGATGTTTTATTTCTTTATTTAATGGTATCCCAATATCCATTCATCTAAATATATTTCTACATTTAAAATCCAATATAAGAAATTCTTCCTTGTAATATCAAGGGTCACAAATCCAAAATTTGCAACGTTTCACGTGTTTAGAACTAGCACATAAAATAATAAAAATCATCAAAATAATAATAATAATAATATCCATCGTCATAATAAAAATAAAAATAATAAGACAGAGATGAAAATTGATAAATTCAAACAATTCTTATCACAAGAAGAAGAATATAAGGTAAAATTATAAATTGAGAAAGGATTAGAAAGAGCCTCCATTGAGACACGCAGAGCACTGTCGTTAGAGATAAAAAGCTTCCACTAGTCCTCAATTGGTTGGAGCATCGTACTGATAACGTGTTATGAAATAAAGCGAATAATAGAGAGAATAATAGATAAAAGAGAATAGAAGAGACAATAGAGAATAGAGAATGAGAGAATATGGAGCAACTCATTTGTGTATTATTATTGATAGAAAGAGTTCTAATGATAGATATAACATGTAATCCATAAAGGAAACAAATCAACTTAGTTAATACAAATATTTACATAAAGAGTAATGTAATGAATCATATAGATATCAATCATATAAATAAATGTATCAAATCAATGGACAATCATTGATAACAATTATAACTTGGTTGATAATTTGTGCCTATCAATCTAAAATTATAAGTGACTAGACGTTTTACTGATAGATACGTAGTTACTTAATTAGAATAACTTTTTTTAACATTATTTAGTTAGTTATTTTTATTTGTCTTAATGCTAATTTGCTTTAATTAACTAAATCATGATTTTATAATTTTAATTCTAGTTATATGACCTTTTAAAAGTAAGGATATTGGTAAAATTGTGTTACAATTTATCATTAACAATAGATGTAAGGACTACTATGTAAGTATGAAGAATTGATCGTGTCTTCTTTCTCATCCAGAAATTCAATAGTTTTATAATTTTTCTCACATGTTTTTTTAATTTTATTACTAAGTCAATTTTATAATTTCGTAGATTTGCGTAATTAAACTTGTTAACTTAAAGAAGATGAATTAGATAACAAAAGACAGTGAAATTAATTTTTTATAATTATTCTATCATTTTATTATTTATAAATTTTGAATAATCTTTGTTCTTTTATTCTTAAAGTAAACAAAAAAAAAAACTTAAATGCACATTTGGTCCCTATTTTTGTTGTGTTTGTTCAATTTGGTCCTTATTTTTGTTTTGCGATAAAGAAGATCCTCATCTTCGTCAAATTTTGGTCAATTTGATTATTTTTATTAATGATGTTTAAATAGTTAAGGTTTTTGAACATTAAACGTCATGTGTCAACTCTTGGTTTTTTATATTTTTATAAATTTTTTAATTTCAAAACAAGTGTCCATGTGTCTAGTCATAATTGTGTCATGGGTCAATGTTAGTGTCATGTGTCAGGTTGTTATTGTATTATTTCTTTTTGTTCAATTTAGTTCCAATATTTATTATTTTTTTTTTCAATTTAACCCCTATATTCGCTATTTTTGTTAAATTTAGTTCTAGATTTTGTTAAAATGAAATGATTTTTTTCTTTCAAATTGAGACCAAAATTAATTTTTTACCAATATTATATATTTATTTTTAAAATTTAAATTATTTTTGAAATTCAATTATAAATTATTATATTTAATTATTAATTAAATATAATTCTTAGATTCAATTGTTAAATAGAATATAATTATTTAAAATATTATTAAAATATAATTATTAAATTTTTTAAAAATATATATTAACATTTGTAAAATTGACATTTAAATCTAAAATATTTAATATTTTTATTGCATTTTAGTTATTAAAATCTAAAATATTTAATATTTTAATTTTAATTTTATAAATATTAATTTACTTTTCTAAAATATCTCTAATATTTTTGAATATCAATTTTAAAAGCATCAATATTTTAGAATATAAATATTAAAAGAAAACATTTAATAATTATATTCTAATAATATTTTAAAGAATTGTATTCTATGTAACAATTAAATCTAAGAATTATATTCAATTTATAATTAAATTTAATAATTTTTAAATGAATTTTAAAAGTAATTAATAAAAATGTAAAATTTTAGAAAAAATATTACTATAATTTTATAAAAGATATTAAATTTGGTGTTAATTTGAAATGGACAAAATTGATTCATTTTAACCAAAATTGAGACAAAAGTGCACAAAAATAACGAATATAAGAACTAAATTGAACAAAATTAATGAATGTGGATACTAAATTGAGCACACAAAAAATAACACAACCACAAATTGACACATGACACTAACATTAACACGTGGCACAATTATGACTTGACATGTGGATAAATATTTTTAAATTAAAAAAAAAAAACTCAAAAGAAAAATAAATAAAAAACTCGGAGGTGACAAGTAACATGTATTGTTCAAAAACGTTAGCTATTTAAACACCATTAGTAAAAAGGACCAAATTGACCAAAATTTGACGAAAACAAGGACCTAATTGAACACAACACTTAGATGATGACCAAATTGAATAATAAAAAATGAAAATAAGGACCAAATGTATATTTAAGCCAAAAAAAGATCTCAATTGATTTTTAACTACCTTAAATTTATATTTGCTCGTTGTCGGTCTATTTTATTATACTTGTTTGAGTTCTTTTGAAACAAAAAAATTTACTTTTCTTTTTTCCCAAGAAATTGTATAATTTTTTTATATTCTCTTATTCAAAGTTTACTAACAAAGTTTGAATTTTTTTTGGTACTATCTTCTTTCTTAGCATTCTTTAAGACGTCTTCAACAATCACAATGGTATGCATTTATCCATTTTTTTTTTTTATTCTTGACAAAGTTTCAATTTTTAAAGAACTTTCTTCTTTTTGACCTAACAAAGTTTTTAAATACCAATTTCGTTTATGTTTTGATCTTAACTTTATTCTCTTTGAGATCAATGAACTCTTGGATAAGATCAAAGATTGAAGAGTTCTCGAAGGTCACACACATAAGAGTCTAAAGCATAAAACTTTTTGTTCAAGAATCACTATGGTATGTATTTTTTTATTTTTTCTTTTGTGATCAAAGTTTTGATATTTACTCAACTATCGATTGTTTTCTTCTTTCTCATCGAATATATTCATGTTTATTTTTAACTTTGGTTTTGTTTAGATGAATGAAATACTAGACAAGATCAAAGATTTATGAGTTCTTGAATGCCAAAATGGTACGTATTTTTCCATTTTTTTCTTAGGTCTTGTTTAGATGACTGAAATGGTAGACAGATAAAAGATTTAAATGTTCTTGAAAGTCAAAGAAAAGTCTTTCAAGCAAAAAACTTGCAACTAAGATTTCATTTTTTTTTCTTGGGTTTATTCATGTTGGTTCATATATGTTTTGGAATATGAGAAAATGAAGAAGTCTTGTGCATCCTCCTTCAGTGATAGAACTTAGAGTATTAATATATATATATATATATATATATATATATATATATATATATATATATATATATATATATATTATGATTTTAATGTGTTTTATGTATTTAGTACCTTCAAAAATTTTATGCATTTATTTTGGAGTTAAATATGTTTTTGGTTCTTAATTTTAGTAAAAATTGAAATTAGTCTTTCGTTGAAACTTTGACTTAATTTAGTCTTTCAACTTTAAAAATATGAAATTTAGTCATTTTAAATAGATTATGTTATTAGACTTATTTGACGTTTCAAATACGTCAAATAAACTTAACAAAATTTGGATATAAAAAGACTAAATTCAATTACTTCTAAAGATGTGAGACTAAATTAATTTAAAGGTTCAAAAATAAACTAATTCAAATTTTCACTAAAAATCAAGAGATCAAAATCATATTTAACTCTTCGCATCCCTAAATTGTGTCATCACAATTATCGTTCTCTGAAAGACCAACTTGATTTCTCCACTCATGTAATGGAATAGCATTAACTTAAACTTATTAGTTTATCAGCACCCGTGCACCATGTCTATTTGTTTGCAACTTTTTTCGTACAGTGTCACGATTTCTCTCACTCCCACTCTCTAAAATATGATTTTTTTAAAAGTTAAAAAATAAAATAATTTATTTTTGAAAAAATGAGTTATTTTAAAGCCACATATGTGTATTTGGTTAAGACGATGCCTGTGAAATGAAGAAATAAGATATGCATTGCATTACATTCTAATTGGAAATCTTAACTCAAGGGAAAGCGATACCGGTTTAAACATTTCACTGTAATCATGATTAAGAAAAGAAAAGATAACTCTATTTTTAGAATTTTTAGAAAAGTAATTATTTGTATAAATAAAATAAAGGTTTAATTATAAATTGGTCCCTTTTTTTGTTAAAATGTCTCAAGTTTACCCTTTCTGTTAAGTCTAGCTAGACGGCATTAAATGGGATATCACATGTCAGTTCCTTGATTTTTTGAATTTTTTCATTTTTTTTTGAATTTTTAAAAAAAAATTAAAAAAATTGCCACGTGTCAAGTTGTCATCGTGCCACGTGACAGTGATAGAGTGATGTAACCGTGACAATGACACGTGTCAGTATGATGCCAAGTGTCATTTCCTTAGTCTCAATTTGGTCCCCATATTCTAATTTTTGTCTCAATTTAGTCTCTACTTTTGTAAAAAAAAATCAATTTCATCCCTCTCCAAATTAAAACAAAAATTAATTTTTTATAAATGTTATACAAATATTTTTATTAAATTTGATATTTTTATTCAAATTGGTATATTTGTTATATATTTTTAACATATCTAAGTTTATTTAAAATTGTGTTTCACATTTAACTTTACTTAAAATTGTTTTCAAATTTTAAATTTATATGTTTTTTATTGTTACACGAACTAGTTAATTTATGAATTTTTTTTCTATTAACATTATTTTCTATTAACAACTTTAAAACAATATTAAATAAAGTTCAATGTAAAATATTAATTAAATGAACTTAATTTGGTTAAAAATATTTACTTGAAATATCAATTTTGATAGAAATATTTGTGTATATTTATATACAAATTAAATTTGATTTCAATTTGGAAAGGGACAAAATTGTTAATTTTTACAAAAATTGGGAGTAAATTGAGACAAAAATTAAAATAAAGGGACCAAATTGAGACTAAGAAAATGACATCGGGCATAATACTGACATGTGTCATTGTCACTGCCACATAACTTTGTCACTGCCACGTGGCACGATGACAGCTTGACACATGGCAATTTTTAAAAAAAAAAATCAAAAATCAAAAAAAAAATCAAAAAATCAAGGAACTGACAAGTGGCACCCCATTTAACGCCGTCTAGCCAGATTTAACAGAAAGGGTAAACTTGAGACGTTTTAACAAAAAAGGGGACCAATTTGAGACTTTTAAAAATTTGGATACTATTTTGAGATTTTGACTCGAAAATGAGGACTAAAAACATTATTAAACCTAAAATAAATTATGGTGTTTGGGAAGAGAATTTAAAGAAAAATGAAATTTTATTACTTAAAATTATAAATTTTTAAATTCTATTTATAAATTCTCTTCACATCTTTTCATCTATTAAATTTATGATTTTTATATTTTTTTTACTACTTTTTTTATTCAACCTCAACCTCGATGTAACATCTTTAATTGAGGTGTGATCATCTCACCTCTAGTTGGAGAGTTATTATCTGAAGTAAATATTTATTAAGTTGATGAAAGTAAATTGTAAACATGAGGTGTGATTTATTTACATGATAGAAAATAAAAATCATCTATAAAGAATATACTTTATTTTGTTTCTTTTCGAATGTACTTTTTAGAAATCGAAACCAAATCATGCGTCCCTTCAATAGCAAAATTTGTACAAAATATGTAGGTGTGCCAAATTATATTTTTTAAATATAATTATTTTTAAGTTAAAAAAAATTTTCTATTTTCTCTCTTCATTTCTTTTACTTAAAATAAGTACATATAATAGTAGAATCCAAAAATATATGATTATCATTCACTGTTATATCATGATACCATATCACAAATATCATTCTAGATAAGTCATTCGTACCTCATCAATTTGATTTGGTAGGTATTATCATATTTGATGACGTTTTTCCTAGATCGCGTTCTAATGAATTTTTAAATTCATTATATGTAGCTCTAGGACATTTAGAGATTTATTTTTTATTGTTTTGAATTCTTGGTTCTCATATCTCAAGTTTAGTTATTTTTTTTCATTTTTATCACAAATCTTCCTCTTTAAAAGAATAATCAATTATTTTACTCTTTATCATATTTTTTCTAATATAAATTTATCATCTCTCACCTCTTTAGAAAAAGATAAAATTTATCTTCACAAATCACAATTATCACATTACAAAACATAACAAAACTCATACCACTTTAATTAAATAAGCAACACTGCATAAATTCAAAACTTTTAAAAAATTTACCATAGACAGTGGAAAACACAAAACACATTTCATAATTAAGGGTTGTACTAATTTGAAAAAAATTATAATTAGGGTTCATACCAATTTCATAAAATAATTCATAAAATCATAATTAGGGTTTATACTAGTTTGGGAGAAACATACTAAGAAGAACCATAAATCTAACATACATAAATCATAATAAGATATTAACCTTGATTTGTGAGAGATCATGGGAGAATGTATACTTCAATCTCAATCTATGTGTTCCAAAACTAGGGATGGCAACGGGGCGGGACGGAGACGAATTTCACTATCCTATACCCATTCCTGTAAAAAAAATTCATCTTCATCCCAATACCCAAACCCAACGGGTATCAAAGGTTTATCTCATCCCCATTTCCACTGGGTAACGGGTATAATCTCGTACCCATACCCGTACCCATTTCCTTACTACTTCAACATAAATTTTAATTAATTTTTATAAAATAATAAAAAATTACGGTAAAGGAAACATAATATTATCAAATATTCAATTTCGATATCAAATACTTTGAAATAAATTATAATTATTTACATTTTAGATTAGAATACCAATTTGCAAACATTAATGAAACCTAGTTGATAAAATTCAAAAATATTTTTTAAAAATATAAAAGTAAAATAAATATTCAAATTAAAATAAATTTTAAATGTTTTTTTACTTCAATTTTTTAAATTCTAATGAATCTCTTCTTTATACACTAATTAAAGTGTTAATACATCACTTGATCAAAATGACACAAAGAACAAATAATAAACATAATAATAAAATTTTGACATAAATATTGTATCTTTTAAACTCCATTATATGTTGGATGGTGATAAAAAAAATATTCATGACAATTACATTAAATTTTTATATTGTAGTAAATAAAAGTTATTTATACAATTATAGTGAAAAAATTACAGTATGATTGATAATAAGTTATAAAATAAAAAATAATTAAATAAAATATATCGAAATAATATTTTACAGGATGAAAATAAACAACAAATAAAAATATTATAAAATTAAAAAATGTGTGTCTTTGAAACAATTTGAGAGACTATTGAAAGAAATCGCACAAAGGAAAACAATGTAAAATTAAGGGTATGATAAGATAAAAAATACCTTAGAGATCTAATAAAAATTTATCAACATATATACTCAATAGAAATAGAGAATTGTTTTAACGAAACAAAAAAGTTCTTCAAATGAAACAAAAATTAATAATAATAATAATAATAATAAGTAAAGAATTTTTTTTTATATTACCTAGTAAGTTAAAGGTTTATGCTATTAAACATTTAAATTGAGAGTATTAAACATTCTCATGTGAAAGGAAAATATACAATAAATAAAAATATTAAAACATAATAGAAATATTCAAATGTGAGACATAAATTTTTTTAAATTTACATACATCATTTTAATATAATTACATAAAGTTTATGATAAGATAAAAAATATATTGGAGATGCAAATGAGTTTCATGACAAACCAAACAATTAGAAAAAATAAAAAATAGAAAGTATGTATATATATATATATATATATATATATATATATATATATATATATATATATATATATATGTGTGGTTACTTAATTAATTATAATAATTTAAACTGAAACGAAGATATGGCGGGGATGGGTATTATGGTGGAGATATGTACATCCCCATATCCATCCCCATCCCCATCCCCAATTAAAAAAGTCGGAGAATCCCCATACCCATACCCATACCCAATTGAAAAAGTCGGGGAATCCCCATACCCATACCCAGTCAATGCGGGGATTCTCCGTCAAAACGGGGACGGGTTCGGGCAATACCCATGAGGACGGGTTTATTTGTCATCTCTATCCACAACCTCTGTTTCTCAATCTATCTCTTTTTATCTCTTTCTCCTCATACATTGTCATGATTATTTAAATGGTGAAAAAATCTTATAACCATAAAAAAAACTTTAATCTCTTTTATAAATCAATATCTCCATTAAATTTTTTATTTTATCTTTATTTTAATTTTTATTATAAATTTTCATAATATAAACTTAATATAAATAATATATAAATATATTTTAAAAATATATATAAATATATACCTAATAGATAAATTCCAAAAATTTTGGGAGAACCATGGCTTCCTATGTCATAACAATGTTTCGCTTCTACCTCTACTTTTTCTTAAGCATTACAAACTACTAATGAGTTAATCAATCCACTCTAAATATATTCTTTTATTGTTGTTTTATTAAATTAATGGACTTAAAAATTATGTCAAAAAGTGGATTTGGTATTATAAGAAAACTTTATTTAATTTTTAAATATTTTAAATATTTTAAATTGTAAATTCATCTTCAAATATTTTACATTAATTATAAATTAGTTTTTATTTAATAATTTTTACTATTTGCATATGTTCCAATACATTCAATAAGTCTCACTTCGATATCAAACACAGTTTAAATACTCTTTTCTCCCTCCACCCTCCGAGGTGCCTTTAAAGAACAAAACCATGATAGAATTCCTCGTTCCAAAATAGACAATACCTCAGAAACGCGGTCATCGTTCCTAACCATGCTATCGGACCTCGAAAAAGCAATAGTTGTTCCCAGTGGTTGTTCCTAACAATGTCCAATAGGGAAAGCGATGGTTGTTCCTAGTTGATCTTGTATTAAATTGAAGTAATATGGTATGATATGAACTTGATATGAGTTCAATTTGACTCAATCCAACATCGACCTGACTTAACTATGCTAAAGACTATGCCTAATTCTACTTAATATAAAACATACCTTGCTTAACTCGACTCAGCGCAAGATAAACTCAACAAAGTGTCTAATTTGAAATGCTACTCAATATAAAATAGACCTTGCTCAACTCAACGCAAGATAAACTCAACAAAGTGTCTCATTTGAAAATTCATCCGTTTAATCTAATTCACAATTCTTAATCATAACCCACATGCCATAGTTTCCTTCTAACATTCCATACTTTTTATCAACACCTTTCTAATAAAGTAAAAAAATTTATGTTGTGTGAAATAAAATATATTTTTGAATTATATAATTTAGAAATACTAATTCATAATATTTTAAAATTTAAAAATACATTTTAAATTGTATAAAAGTTAAGTATTTTAAACTTTCTCTATAAACCATGAAAGTTCATGACATGGAGGTTAATGAAAAAGTTATGGTGGTCAAAAAATATTATTATTGATATAAGAAAGAATACGTAGGGGTGTTACAGTTTGGGAGGACAAAAGGAAAAGCAAAAGGTGAAATGGTCCCAAATGCAAGATTGATTACGACTTTTTAAGATAAGTAAGAACAAAAGTGCAATTATGCAGCAATAAAAGAACTACACTATAAGCTCCTAGATAAAGTATTCTATCTATATTTCCCGAGTTATGCTTAAAAATTTGTGCACTCATACATTATCACTTCAATCGGTCATTTACACATGCAATTAATTGTTTCTAAAAATATGACTGTCAAGATGTGATCAGGAATTAGAGTTAAACATTCTATCACATTCGAATTTAAAATCTTTAATTCTGAGAAGGTTCCATCACCACCCGAGAACAAGTGTCCCACATTTTACTTTCTAAATTCATGCTGCATATGATTCAACCATCTCAAAAGCACATCAACTATACAAAACCAAAAATGCATTGTGATAATTATGGTTTATTTTACCACATTCCATTCCTAACTCTACAGAGTCTTCAAGTATATTCATATAGGAGTTATATGCTTCAATGTAAAGAAACTCTATATGAACCACCTAGTTATGCATGATATATATATATATATATATATATATATATATATATATATATATATATTTAAATAT
>Ga0209589_1007228_pt1 | contig 17948 bp, 6 predicted proteins | sample CowpeawhiteBW_FD_187525 | JGI IMG/M metagenome (GOLD analysis project Ga0209589, IMG submission 187525) | Root nodule microbial communities of legume samples collected from California USA - Cow pea white BW (SPAdes) (version 2) | ecosystem: Host-associated > Plants > Roots > Nodule | place: USA...
TCTCTCTTTTTTTTTTTTTTTCTCTATTTCTGCATATTAATCTACCTATAAATACAGCTTTTTTTATAATTCAAGGTTAATTTGATTCATTTTTGTAAAAAATAATTAATTAACTAAAAATTTACAAAAATAAAACAAGTCGTGTCCTTACAACTTCTAAAATAAAATATATGACTTCTAAAAGTCCTATGAGAATGACTTTTCTATAAGTATCGAAAAAATTAAAGTCATCATGTACTTAACGATTGTTTTAGATGAAAAAAATATAAAATTAAAATCGTCATAGTATCTGACGACTTTTTCATATTTAAAGAAATATATAAAACTGAAGTTGTCATGATACAAATACCAAAAATAATTAGATATCATTGATAATCTCAATTTTTTTAAAAATTTATAAATAAATAATCTTCCTACTACATAATGACTTTATCTTAAAATTTATTGGGATTTAGCCTGACTTGTTTATTTTTTATAAATTTTTAAATTAATAAAAGTCTATAAATGCTTATTTTTCTTAATTTTTAACGTGTCTTCTCGTAGAAAAAACAAAACTGAACAATGATTCATTGTTTATGTCATGAATTGTTTTTTAGTGTTGATTAATTAAATATGGTAAATAGACGTGAGTGTGTGTGATTCTGTGATGTATATATAAAGAAGAAAAATGGTATTTAAAATCTGTATTGTAATTAGAAAAAGTGATGGCATGGATGACGTTAGAGAAACATATTGAACGCAATACCCCACACATTATTGTTCATAGCAGTCACCACTTCATTTTATTCTTCACGTTTTCTCTAACATCTTCCTTCCACCTATTCCTATCCTTTCTGACCAATATAAAAAGGTTTTCCATTCAGTTAATACTCCATAAACAAAATCGCACATTTTCTTTATCAATACCCTCATTGGCCATTCATATCGTAAAATAATGGAGAATTTAATAGCGGATAAAATAATAGACACAAAATAAATAAATATATATATATATATATATATATATATATATATATATATATATATTATATTTGTGTATCGTAGAATTCAGTAAACAACAATTTTTATTAAGATATATTCTGAATAATATAAATATAATTTAATGATACAAAATGATGAGATGTGAACTTTAAATATAATTTAATAAATGGTGAGAATAAACTAGAATTGAAATTCACTTTTTAACGTTTTACCCCACAATATTAAACTTAAATTTTACCATTTAAACATCGACCTACTTTTCTTTCTTTTTAATAGACATATAATCATGAGAGCGTTGAAATATAAAAACTTAGTTTTTAAGATTTTTTTTTTCAAATAATCATATAATAAATATAAAAACGTATTTGACCTAAATTTGATTATAAATAGATAAATAACCAGTGCCGAAAAGGGAACAGTAACGGGCAAGAGTTGGCTCAGCCAACATTAATCACACAACAACAGTAGAATTTTATTTATATTTATTTATACGCACGTGGGCCTACAATGTTTCTATATACAGCACGTCACACGTTTCTATATATACACGTGCGGTCGACACCTCTTCAAAGTCTTTAAATTCAACCAAAACAATAAAATGATGCAAAATCTTTTTTTTTTCTATAATAAAAACAAAACAATGATAAATTAAGACATTTTATTTGTGATTTAAATTGTCGTGTTTTTATTTTTTCCAAGCTTAAGTACTCCGACAAATATTTTTTACTCCGCTCCTAATGCACCTCACGTAACTATGCAACGGTATGTTTTATTTTATAAAACAATGTTGAAGAAATCAACATGTTTATCACACCTGAATAAGGAACACAGTGTGAACATAGATTCACTTATTATTCTATTCAACTAATGAATCTGATTTAGATTTGTGCAATTGCTCATGTGGAAAATGAGGGTAATGGTGGACATGTGTTTAAGGTATATTTTTTAGTATTTATTCATCTTTATATCCAGAAATGATACAAATGAAGCCCAATAATTGAAACATTTGAAGGTTGTTTCTTTTTACACCTTTTTTTTTTTCTTTCTGTACGGTTTAAAAATTCATAAACCCAAAAAACATCATGAGAGAATAATTGAAAGCCCGTTATTGGAAGCAAAAAAATGGAATAATTGAAAGCCCGTTAATAGAGCCCAAAAAAAACAATTGGATCGAAACGCGCGCACAGATACACACTAAACACTCTCTTTCTTGATCATTGTCTCTGCTGTGGATCTTCATCGGCAACTTCCTTCCCTGTCTGACAGGTAAGTCACCGGTTACACATTCAATTAGTATTTTCCCAATTCAATTTCTCCGATCACGCGAATCGTCGTGCGCGTTCGTCGATCAGATCTTGTGTTCGTTGAAAAGCAAGATGTCGGGGCAAACGCAGCGTCTGAACGTGGTCCCCACCGTGACGATGCTGGGAGTGGTGAAGGCGCGTCTGGTGGGAGCCACTCGCGGCCACGCGCTCCTGAAGAAGAAGAGCGATGCGCTCACGGTGCAGTTCCGCCAGATCCTGAAGAAGATCGTGACCGCGAAGGAGTCCATGGGCGACATCATGAAAACCTCGTCGTTCGCGCTCACCGAGGCCAAGTACGTCGCCGGCGACAATATCAAGCACGTCGTCCTCGAGAATGTCCGGGAAGCCTCCCTCCGCGTCCGCTCGCGCCAGGAGAACGTCGCCGGTGTGAAGCTCCCGAAGTTCGAGTACACCTCCGACGCCGACGCCAACAAGAACGACCTCACCGGACTGGCGCGGGGCGGCCAGCAGGTGCAGCAGTGCCGCGCCGCCTACATCAAGGCCATCGAGGTTCTGGTGGAGCTCGCCTCGCTTCAGACCTCGTTCCTCACTCTCGATGAGGCTATCAAGACCACGAATCGTAGGGTTAACGCTCTGGAGAATGTGGTGAAGCCGCGGTTGGAGAATACGATCAGTTACATCAAGGGCGAGTTGGATGAGCTCGAGAGGGAAGATTTCTTCAGGCTGAAGAAGATTCAGGGGTATAAGAAGAGGGAGATTGAGAGGCAGATGCTTTTGAAGAAGGTTGAGTCTAATTTACCTGTGCGCAAAGCGGTTTCTTACAATTCCGCTAATCTGTTGGCTGTGGGTGACAAAGATGAGGATATTATCTTCTGAATGTGATTCCATCCGCTGCTGCTTCTGCTCGGTGAGACTTCTCTGCTATTGTTTAGGCACAGTTTTCTGTATCATGAATAAAGGTCCTTAGTATATGTTTATTTATTTCTTTCTTCATTAATTCGAGACGTCATCGTTTTAAAGTATGGTTCTTATCATTCGATCTTGTGGAAGCTTTTGAACTTGCTGTGAGTAGCTGTAATTTCGTTTTGAAATATATTACATCTCCATAGAGTTGTGGCCATTGTGGAAAGGCATATTCTAAGTTATCTTTTGCTTGTATCAGAATTGTTATTATTATTATTTTAGCTTGCGGGTTGCATTTTACTTATATGTGTAAACCATCGATGATGACAGAAGTTTTTATTTTTGGATTGGATGAAGAATGGGGTTTTTAAAGATGTGGTCTTTGGAATATGAAATCCTTAGGTTTTGGTCTTGGGGTTGGAGATAATTTATTCATTGAGTCTTGTTTTGTTTGATTACAGAAATCTAATGTAGTGATATATTTCAAACTTAGGAGATATATTGGTGGAAAATGAAACCTATCCTTCAATCAACTTTTGTACGTTCATCTGCACTATCACAACCAAACCCAAGCACCCAGGCTAAATGTAGCTGAATGAAAATTGGAATGAATAACTTAATTAGTGATAATGTTAATCTATCTATGCTTAAAACTCTGCTTGGAGTAGGTAGAGAGGTATATATATTTTTTATCCAACTTGGACTGTGAAGGCTTGAAGGAGTTGGTAACGAGATCTGTCAATTCAAGTTGAGTTTTCATGTGAAGTAGTTTAAGAAAGCCCAAGGCAACATGTTCCTAGATAAAATGTGAATTCCTGTCTAATTGTTTAGATTTCTTAGTGTGTCCTGGATTTGTTGCTAAGTAAATAGTTAATGGCTGTCATAAAACACTATCGTCAATGGGATTGTGATTCCCAAGTGGCAGAGGAGTCATCTGAGCCATAGCGGCTCCAAGTCAGTTCTGTCAATATTCTTTATTCCACCTCAACTGATAAATGTGAGACTATGGGTTGTTTCATGGATTTCCACAAATCGGCCTTGTAAAAGCTTAATGGTATACAAGACACGAAAGAGGCAATGAGGGAATGATTTATTCAATGAAGAGTGGTGGCTTATATAAGCCTTTACAATAACTGTAAAACTGAAAGTGCCGCACTGCATGGCAGTAATGTAGGCACGAAAACAAAAAATAACAACCCAGTTCAACCCCTGTTAACGCGGAGAACTTTGTGAGCACGTCCTAAACAAATCTCAACAACTTAACATTCCCTCCCGTAAGCTAAATGGTTACATTTTTAGCTTATTTCAGTAACTGATGTAACTCCAAGCATGCGTCGAATTTTCTCAAACTGATCAAGCTTTAATGCTTTAGTCATTATGTCAGCCACTTGCTCATTTGAACAGCAATACGTCAATCGAACAACTTGATCATTAACCAAATCTCTTAGAAAATGAAACCTCACTGCTATATACTTGCTCCTTTCGTGAAAAACAGGGTTGTTTGATAATTGAATGGTAGAGCTATTGTCACATAAAATTTTAGTTGCTTCCTTTTCTGCTGAGCCAAGGTGTTCTAAAATTCTTTGGATCGAAATACACTGACAGGCACATGATGTTGCGGCAATGTACTCAGCTTCGGTGGTAGATAAGCTTACCACAGGCTGTTTTTTTGACATCCATGAAACAACTACACTTCCAATCAAAAAAACTGCACCAGATGTGCTTCTTCTATCATCTAAGTCACCTGCATAGTTGTTGTCACTATAAGCTACGAGACCAGTCTTTGTTTCCTTTTGATAGAACAGACCATATTCGAGGGTTCCTTTAAGATATCTTAATAGTCGTTTTGCTGAAGCCCAATGTGACTCTTTTGGGTTTTCCATGAATCGACTAATTAAACTTACTCCAAACATTAAATCGGGCTGTGTCACTGTTAGATACATGAGGCAACCAACAACCTGTTTGAATTTTGTAGCGTCAACCGCAACACCTTCAATATCCTTGGAGAGAATTGTGCCTGGTACGATTGGATTCCGCACCGAGTTGCTTTCAGTCATGTTGAATCGTGCTAGTACATCATGAGCATATTGTTTTTGACAAATGAAGATTCGTGTGTTACTTTGTATAACTTCAATTCCAAGGAAATATCTCATTTTGCCTAAATCAGTCATATCGAACTCCCTCTTCATTGAGTTTTTAAATTCATCACACATGTATTTGCTATTGCTTGTGAAAATCAAATCGTCAACATAGAGACTGACAATTAGAATATTACCGTGAATCCTTTTGTGAACAAGGTGTGTTCACTGGTGCATCGTTCAAAATGTTCTTTTGCAAAGTAAGCCTCGATCTTACTATACCAAGCTCGTGGAGCTTGTTTAAGCCCATATAGAGCTTTCTTGAGACGATAGATGTGATCTTCTCTCCCTTTCTTGACAAAACCTTCAGGCTGTTGAACATACACTTCTTCCTAAAGTTCACCATGTAAGAAGGCGCTCTTGACATCAAGTTGCATTACTTCCCAAGCATTTTGGGCGGCTAGAGCTAATATTAGTCTCACGGTGTCAAGTCTTGCAACTGGAGCAAAGACTTCTGTATAATCTATTCCAAACCGCTGAGCGTAGCCTTTGGCCACTAGTTTGGCCTTGTACTTCTCTATGTGGCCACTTGCATTAAACTTGGTCTTTAAAATCCACTTGACTCCAATAGGTGTTGCCCCATCTGGTGGATGCACGAGTTCCCATGTGTGATTCTTTTCTATCGCTTTCATCTCTGCATTCATAGCCTCTCTCCATTGTTGATTTGTACACGCCTCTTTGAATGATTGGGGATCTTTAGACTCATCATCAGTGCCATTAAGCTTTCCTCTTCTACTGAAAAACTGGTTTCGTAATCAAACAGCCATGCAGGTTGTCTTCGTGATCTTGGAACCTGAATTTCTGTTGAGGAATCAATGTGTTCTGAATTGGAAGCTGATTGGTGTACTTCGTCCTCACTAGTTTCAGGTGATGTAAATTCTGCATTTTCATTGACTGAGTCAACTGTGACTGCTTCATTTTCCCAATCCAGAACTTCAGTTTTGCTCATTTCTGCGTTTTCAGAAGATGGAAAAGGAGACTTGGAATCACGAGTCTTTCTGGATAGTGTTGATTTTCTCACTTCAGTTTCTCAACAAATCCATGAGTGATCATAGTCTACTTCTGCATTCATTAGAGAATGCAGAAGTATTCAGCTGAGTTTCTGATTTTGGTTCCTGAACAGACTCTAAATTGTCAGTTTCCAACTTCTGGCTTTTGCACTCCCTCTCTGGGAGTTCTTGGAAATTTCAGAACATGATCTCCTTTTTGAACCATACAGAACGGCCCTTCCGTTTGACTTTGTATCATCCAAATTTGGACATCTCTCTTACTAGTAACATCAGGTTCATGACCCTTGGTTTCCTAATTAAGAATGAATTAAAGTTTAATACTGCACTAATATTGATTGGTGCTTTAACAAAGCAAGCCTTGCAATTGTGTTTGCAAGGAAAAATTTAAAACAAATAACTAATTGAGAAGAGTAGAAAATAATTTACATCATGCGGTTGTTGCTTTACATCATTAGGAACATTAAGCTTGTTCTCAGCTTCCTGAACCTGAAGCATAGCAAACACAACCAATCCTAATATGAATCTAACTCAGACAAAATGAAGCAACAGCTTGTTGCAAATAATATGAAGATATAAATAAAATGCTATCACACACAAAAAGTGCTTGAGTGAGAAACAATGTTCTGATGGTAAATTACTGGCTTATTAGCAATGAGGAAAAAATCTGACTTTGTTTCACAATTTTCCATTACCTAATTTCTTATTCCTTATGTTAGATGCTCTTTCTCAGTAGTTCTCTCTTTTACAAAGCATTGAGCACCACACTGTCTTTTTAGAACCATGTAAAAGTTCAGATTCATTCCTTAGATAAGCAATTAAAGAATGATACAGGTAAAAGTTCAGAACAGGAAGAAACATATAGAAGACATATTATCAAGCTCTAACCTTATAAAAATATATTTTAATAAGCAACAACATATTATCTTATCATGGTTCTAGTTACTTTTTATTTTGGGATTATTTTCTTCTTTCTGATTTGTATGTTCATCACAAGGTTTTTTGGTTGAACCGATCAAATGTCACTGGTTCAATCGTGATTGAATTGACATTGATAAAATAATACTAATAATTATATACATGTATATAATAACATTAGAAAAACATAATATCATAATATAAGTTACATATAAAATATAAGTTCTATCCGCTTTAAAGATAATGACTACCTATCGTGGTGGAAAATCCTTCACAAACAATACATTTGGATTGAAAGATGAATTTGAGGGACTCAAAATGAGTAAATTTGAAGTGAAATAAAAATAAAAAGTAAAAGTGAAATTATTTTATTTAAGAAAAAAATGTAAAGGAAAAATTATAAAAGCTTGCAAACACATGTTTAGAGATTTTATTATTCATGTCTTTTGTTTTTTTTTAAGTTTAATTAAATTTCAAATCTTTTATAATTTGAAATATTTTTATTGAATCAAAAACAATTCAATATATAAAGTACTTCAGTTAGTTTTTATTTTTTTCATGTTGTATGTAATTATTATTATCTTGTCTTATTATTTTGCTTACTTACTATATATTATAAGATTATGTACCAATGAATGGTATATAAGTTTAAATCTACAAGTGGTTGAAATCATCCTTAACCAAAAATCTTTAAAAAAATGTGTTTATAAACTTTTATCTTTTTCATTTGTTCAACTTTCCCATATTATCAATATAGAACCTAGATAAAATAATATGATAATCTTATTATGTAAATAATAAAATAAGATAAAATATCAATCACATAACCTAATTAACACAAATATTAGGAGAGACTCACTCAAAATATAAACCTTTTCAATATTTCATAGAATAAAAACAATTTACAAAATTAAAAATATAAGAGACTTGACATTTAATAAACTTTTAAATAAAATTTACATTGTATTTTTATATATATTTATATTTTTTGTATTAAAATATACATGTCATCCATATTAAAGAAAACTAATAAAAGATTGTGATTTGGAATATGAGCTATTTCATTTAAAACAGGATATAATAGTTACACGTCCTTCAAAGTCAAAAGTTCAAATTTGCCTACAACTTCATTTATTGGTAACATGCAGGTCGCAAATATATAATTAATGGACCTTAATATTTAGGGTTTTCATTTAGTCTTTCATACAAATTTAGATCACCGTAGTTCACATAAATTTTTTATTTAATATTTATCTTTAACTAAGTTATTAAATATTTTATATTAATATTTACATAAATTTCTATGCTATAAAATAATCACGTGTCAATATATCTTTTTTTCATTTTCCTAAAGAATAAACTATAAAATAATCCCTTACAATTCTCTGTTTTTAATTTCTAAAAAGGTTGAATCATTACCATAAGTCTAAAAGAGTCCCATTATATGTTTTTAAACCAGTTCACTTATATCCTTAATCTTAAATAATGATGTTTTTAAATCAGTTTTACCTATTTCATCTTTTTTATTTTTTGTTTTATCTCATACACATACTTTGTCTTCTAATTGCTGAGTTTGGTTCATTCTATGTGAGTTTTTGATGGTGATTGAACTACTAAATTACAGCATTTATAAAATTAAAAGCATAAATAGATATATATTTTAATAGTTTCATTATCTTCTATTTTAACTCTACAAAAAATAAATAAATTTACTAAATATATTAAATTACAACCAATATAGATAATTTTAAAATATAATGAATTGTGTTTGTTAAGAAACTAGGAATTTTAAAAATTTAATGTATGACTTTAATTTTCCAATGAATGAATAGTATGGTACATCCCATGTTACACTTAATACATGAAAACTTAATACATGAAATGAAATTTAGATAAGCAAAACTACATATACAAAATAGGTTTAATTAGTCGGATAGTATCCATTTTTATTTAGATATGTTAGTTTGGTATTAAGACACTTTTTCAAAAGTTGAAACTAGATTAACATATTTTTAAAAGTCGATATCAGACTGACACATCTAAAAAAAATGGATACCATCAGACTAATTAAACCTACACCTACAAAATATTGGTTGATGAGGTCAAATTTTTCAAAATACAACAAATAAATTAAATTACTAATCTATGTTTATGTATGTTAATCTATCATCATTTATTATATGTACTAGTTTGTTAATCTGTGTTTATTCTATCATTAATTTATTATATCTTATAATGATTTATCTCTTTGTAATGATTTTTCTCAATTTTATAAGGTAATGTATGAATTGATATATAAATATCATTCATCACATTAAGAAACAGTGAAGTAATGATAAGGTGCAGATGTCAATCGAAATCAATGTTTGGTAGTTTTGTATATGATATCATTATCTATTATGGCGGCCACTAAAAGTTCAAAATTGAAAATTATGTTATATGGTGCATAAATATAGCAAACAAAATCTATTTTCAGATTTTACTCTAATAATAAAGTTACACATTATAGTTTTGTATTCATATTTTACTTTCTATAACTTAATTATCATAATTGAAATAATAATTCTTAAAATTCAAATATTAAATTTAAGGATTTTTAATAAAATAATAATATTAGGTATTATTGCATTGAAGTGACATTCATGGGCTTTAGCTTTATCCAATGTCATTAGCTGTAATCGACTCAAACACACGTCAGCAAGATGGGTCCCACTCTTCTCTAATCTTTCCCCACTTTCATTCCGTTATTTAATGTTTAATTAATTAATTAAATAATTATTTGATTAACTGCGAGATTAACATTGTTTTTATTCCATGAAGCTATTTTTCACAAAAAAAAGTAACGACAAAGTAACACCAAATGATTAATAAGTTACACTTTTTTATCACCCATGGGAGCATTATTCAAAGAACAAATTAATAATATTTTTCTCTTTAAAAAATAAATAATAATTACTCTTCATTACTTCATTACTATCAACTTCACTATATCACCATTATTATTCTAATCCCACGCACACGACCAACACAATACTCTTTTTGTAAGGAAAAAAGAGGGAATAAAATAAAGGAAAAGGAATAAATACAAATACCAACCTATGGTTTAGGTGAACAAGAATTTTAAAAAATATGAAATAAAGACAAGAGTATGATTATTTAGGTGGATGGAAATTGAAAAGCTATATTCGAGATAAGGAAAACAAATATTAAAATTTCTCTTAATTTATTTCATTAAGAGCAATTTTCCCCCTCGAGACTAAAATTATTTAGGAATTATTTATGATTGCTTTTTAATCAAGACTCTAGAACGCACTTTATAGAATAAAAACATATAATAATTGAATTTCTATAATTTTTTTAATAAAATAAGAAATATTATCCTAATAAAACTCTTAATCGTAAAAGTTCTTGAACAAAATAAAGTAGTAGTGGGTACCGCGAGTTTTAGATGCAATAAAATAATTACTAAATTATATTCATGTTTAAATGTTTATTTTGGGAGGCAATAAAATAATGGATTCTTTTACCCAAATAGTATATATAGGCTAAAAATTACTAGATAACATATTATACTATATATTTATACGGTTTTTGTAAGGTTAAAATTAAGTTTTTAAAAATCAAATCTTAAACTGTGTGATTGAAATGAAACAGATGAATTTTTTAAACAGATGAGATTTTTAAAAATCAAATCTTAAACTGTGTGATTGATTGAAATCTTAAACTGCGTGATTAAAATAAAAATAGATTAATTTTTTTATTTTTTAATTAAAATAAAATAATAAAATAGTATTCTTTTACTTGAATAAGTAGTTTGTTTGTTTGTTAAAATATATTTTCGAAAGTAAAAATATAATTAAAAGAGTAGAAGAAAAGGGTTAGATCCCCACGTCAGCTCCACCTATTTCTACCGTTACCGTTAGATTTCTCCATATTTAGGTTTTCAGGATATTTCCTCTTCTCTCCCATTCCCAACCCTATTTTTCTTTTCTTCTTCTTCTTCTTCTTCTCTTTCTCATTCCTCTGTTCAACATCTCACACCGTCTTCTTCATCTCACCCTAATCCTCCAAATTTCATTATTCTATTTCTACACACTCATTCCCTTTATTCTGCTTCACGTTTCATCTACCACTCCACTGGTTATTCTTCTTCTTCATCTTTGTTCATACATGCACCATGAAGATTTTCAACCCCTCTGAACGCTTTCTTCGGAACATGGTATGTCCCTCGGACACCATATTCCTCAAAAGCATCAATCTTTCTCATCTGGGTTCTTCCCATCTCCACCAATTCAGAATGTCCATCCTCTCCTGGCCAAATTAGTTACACTCTCATCAACACATTTCCCAACTTTTCCCACCATGGAACCGAACAACCAACCCGACCAACCTAACCCCAGAAACATAATCTTCAACAAATACGAAATGGGTCGGGTCCTGGGGCAGGGGAACTTCGCCAAGGTCTACCACGGCAGAAACCTCCTCACCAACGACAACGTCGCCGTCAAGGTCATCAAGAAAGAGAAGCTCAAGAAAGAGCGATTGGTGAAGCAGATCAAGCGCGAGGTCTCGGTCATGAAACTGGTGCGGCATCCCCACATCGTTCAGCTCAAGGAAGTCATGGCCACCAAGGGAAAAATCTTCCTCGTCATGGAATACGTCAGGGGCGGCGAACTCTTCACCAAGGTCAACAAAGGAAAACTCTCCGAAGACCTCGCCAGGAAGTACTTCCAACAACTCATCAGCGCCGTCGACTACTGCCACAGCCGCGGCGTCACCCACCGCGACCTCAAGCCGGAGAATCTCCTCCTGGACCAGAACGAGGACCTCAAAGTCTCCGACTTTGGCCTCTCGGCGCTGCCGGAGCAGCGCCGCGCCGACGGCATGCTCGTGACCCCGTGCGGGACCCCTGCCTACGTGGCGCCGGAGGTTCTGAAGAAAAAGGGTTACGACGGTTCAAAGGCTGATATTTGGTCCTGTGGCGTAATTCTCTACGCCTTGCTCTGCGGCTATTTACCCTTCCAAGGTGAGAACGTTATGAGAATCTACCGGAAAGCGTTCAGAGCACAGTATGAGTTACCGGAATGGGTTTCGCCGCCGGCCAAAAATCTGATTTCGAATCTCCTCGTTGCTGATCCTGCCAAGAGGTATTCCATTCCCGAGATAATGAAAGACCCCTGGTTTCAATTCGGGTTCATGAGACCCATTGCGTTTTCGATCAAGGAATCCGTAGAAGACAACATTCATTATTTCGACGATGTGGACAACAACAACAACAACGAGGAGGACGAGGTTTCAATGAGGAAACCCAGTAGGCCGTTTTACAACGCGTTTGAGATAATCTCGTCGTTGTCGCACGGGTTTGACCTCAGGAGTTTGTTCGAGACGAGGAAGCGGTCGCCGTCGATGTTTATCTGTAAATTTTCGGCTTCGGCGGTGATGGCGAAGGTGGAGGCTGCGGCGAAGAAGCTGAATTTTAAAGTGACGGGGAAGAAGGAGTTCGTGGTGAGGATGCAGGGGGCGGAAGAGGGGAGGAAGGGGAGGTTGGGGATGACGGTGGAGGTTTTTGAGGTGGCGCCGGAGGTGGCGGTGGTGGAGTTTTCTAAGTCCGCCGGCGACACTCTGGAGTATATTAAATTGTGTGAGGAACAAATGAGACCATCTCTGAAAGACGTTGTATGGAGCTGGCAGGGAGATAGATAGATAGCAATATCTCTTCTGAGGATTAGTTTTTACCAATTTCATCTGTTTTTGTTTTATTTGATGCTGAATTTGGTTCCAAACTATGTACATATATTTGGAGTTTGTGATGGTGATTGAACTACAAATAGTAGCTAAATTGCAACATTAATCTCGCAAATTATGGAAAAGTAAAGGCATGGTTTTTCACTTTGAGAAGTGATTTGGTTGTTGTTGGATGGACCAATTTTAATTTTATAACTTATGAAAAAGTGGTGATATTTTTATAATGAAAAATATTTTTATTACTAAATTTTGATAATTTTTTTTTTAAATCAGTTATGTCACTTTATCTTATAAGATAAAATTGATAAAATTTAGTAGTCACTGTATTTTTCTTTCATTATAATCCATTATTGTGTGATTATTGTGTGATTGATGACCAATTGAAGAGTTTGAATTTAGTTTTGTCGGGTAATTTTGAAAGAGAGAATTACAAGGACTGTGATTGGAGAAAGCTCAGTGCTCGACTTTCTATTTGTTACTTTAATTTGAAAGGGTTTACAAATGTTTCAAATATTTTTTTACAAAAAATATGTCTAGATATTCAATCAAATTCTTCAATAATTTAAAATCTATATGTTTCTGTCTAGGAATAATGGTCAAATTCGAACAATAAGTCTCTTTTTCATTTTTGAATTTATCTCTCGTTGTTTTATGATAAATATTTATTAAGTCGAAATCCTGATGAATATATTGAGATCGGTCATTCTGGACAATATACTATGATATCGTATTCTTATTTGGTTAGAATATAAGAGTAATTTACAGTTAACTTTTTTTATTTATTTCTCCCTTAACTTATTTTGTTGATTCTATCTTACTTGAAGAAGGTGATATATTTGTATTTATTGTGCAAGAATAGACTATGACGGGTGACTTTGATGAAATCATTTATAGTAACAAAAATAATATTCATAAATAAAGAAATTGTCCTCGTTGAATTTTGGTATCGCGGCGCCGCTACTTGCTACCGAACAAGCACAAAAAAACAGTCATTGCTTCGGCGCTGACGTGGAACCCTAAAAATTGCGGAACACATTATTCTTTTCTTTCTTCAAATATCATCTACCTTACATTTTTACTATTAGTTTTATAAATACTATGTGGTGAATTGTTTTAAGTAAACCAATTCGCGCACTTGAATCAATGATTAAAATTTTTCTAAAAATTCAAATCATCATAAAAAGAAATATAACCATTTTTGTTTTCTGAATTGGGAAATTAGTATGATTCGTCGTTACTATTATAATAATATAAAATTTTCCTTTTGTAGTTGTGTCTTGTATAATGGGCGTTCTAATTCCGACTCAAATTCGTTCAACTTACTGTCGGACGAATTTGGATCGAAATTGGAACATTGGTGTCTACCGTGGAGACCAACAACTCTCCTTCAACTTTCCTTGCCCTTGACTGGGGGGCTTGTTTCGCTACACCCAATAAGTCTCACATGGCTTAGGAGTCGAGATCAAGTGAAGTTTAAATACTCCTATCTCTTTTCACCCTCTGAGGCGCCTTTTAAGAATAAAACCATGACAGACTTCAAATGCTCCAAAATAAACAATACCTTGGAAACATAATCGTTGTTCTTAATGATGATTGTCGGACGAACTTGGATCGGAATCGGAACAACGGGTAAATAAAATTTGGCCCTACGATACATTTTATCCATGTTGTGTGGTGACAAGAGAAGACCTGAAAAAGGACATTGAATCGAAGATGTTTGTTTTTTGTTAATAAAAATGAAAGGTGTGTTGGAGAGTGAAGAAGGGTACATATTGAGAAGTTGTCCCTTTGAGGAAAAGTGTGGAGAAGGAAGGGTGAAGACATAAAAACGTTAGGAAGAGTGTTGTACCATCATTTCAACGTAGCATCAAGCTGACTCGGATCATACTCACTTTCTTCTGTTGAAGACGTGGCTCATAATAATACTTCATTTTTCCTTCTGTTGAAGAACTCAACACCATATCATTCTCAACTCAACTTGCCAACTTGCCTAAATACAGACACAATAACATAATAATATGTTTTTCATTTTTCCACAACACAACCACTCACCTACATACATAACTTATCCCTGCCTCAACTATATTATCAACAATATAAATACATAAATATATATATATATATATATATATATATATATATATATATATTTTTTTTCTGTAAGTGATATGTCCAACTTATATGAAGATTAACTTCACAGAAGTTATGACTGTTGTTAGATTGGAATAGTTATTTGTCAAAAATTGTTAAATAAAATTTTGACATAAAATCATTTTCCTATATAATTTTAAAAAATATCACATTCTTCATATAACTCACTTGTTAGTATATTTGACACGATATTTTTTATATAATTCAATTTTTATATATTTCTCTTCCTGTATTGATATTTGATACGCGATGTCATATGCGGGTGACTTAATTTATATATAAATAATTAATAGAATTTTTAATCTAAAATTTTAATGAAGTTTTGAACCTTGTTTCTTTTTTCTTATATGGTAGTGTATATCTTTTATTTTTATTTAATGTGAAACTTAAATTTATATATAAATTTTATATATTTTTTTCAGATGTAAATCCTTGTATATTGAAATTTGTCCCTTGAATTAAACAAAACTACCTCCTTTACTTATACTGGTGTTCACGTACCTGTCTCATGAATACACAGATAAAAAGTATTTCATTCCATGTTCAAAAATTGTAGTTACTGATTGACAATCTTTTCAAAATAACAATATTCAAAGAAAATTGGGTACGCAAAAACATGACAAACATGACTATGATGAGCTGCTATTAATGATAAACACAAATAATATATTGTTCTATATTCCAAATTCTTTTTTATATCAATTATTTTAATTAATTTATATTATCATACAAAAAATCATAATTTATTTTTAAGTTTTATATTTTTAGGGTTTAAGAAGTAATTATTTATCGCAACTACTCCATATATATATATATATATTACAGTTTTACAAAATTCTAAATAATTTATCTATCATTAGAATTTTTTGATGACTTTTCTAATATCAGATACTCTTAAGATATTATAACATATTTCTAAAATATTTACAAGTAATATACTAGGATGTAATAATTTATTATCAAATTTTATTATATACTAATATATGACAAAATATTTCTAAATATTTAGAGTTAATGTCTTATTATATAATTATTGATTACCACATATTATATCGTATCTTCAAAATATTATATATAATAATTGATTATGTAATATCTTGATACTCTATTTTACTTATCATAATTATAGGAGTACTCAATCAATATTTAATATTTCATATATATTTCATATTTTTTATTCTCTGACCGATTTAAACTTTAAAGTTCTTTATGAGTATTTTTTAATATACATACATCTAGAATATTATAAAAATCTTTAAGATATTTATAAATAATATCTTATTATATCATACTTTATTACCATATTTTATTATATTCTCATAAAATATATCAAAATATTTATAGTTAATATTTTATGATTCAATAATTTTATTATCGTATCTTATTACATCTTCAAAATATTATGATATAATATTTTATTATCTATTATTTCTAATATATTACGATATAAAAATTTATTATCTAGTATCTTCAAAATATTGTGATATAATACTTTGTTATTCTGAATATTGGGTACCGAATTAGTAAATGCAATGCTTGAAGGTGGGATGAAATCTCAAAACCAGGTTTTTTTTGGTACCGGACAAATCACTTTTTTTTTTTTTTTAAATTACGCTTTATAATCGATTACATTTAATCTATAAATATTTGAGTTCATTCTGTATTCTGTAATTGATTATAATATTTATGTAATCGATTACGTTAATCTCAGAAACCTGTAGTCTGTAATCAATTACAATACTGCGACGATTACATGCGAGGCAGCAGGCTGAGATGAACGCCGGGGAGCGGTTAGAGATGCACGCCGGGGAGCGGACTGAGATGAACGCCGGAGAGTGGCTAGGGGAGCGCCTGATTAGAGTTGTGAAACAATATTTCAAGTCTAACTAAAATTAGAATAATTCACTCCCTACAATTAGATTTTGATTTTGAATTTTTTGGATATATGGATTTTAAATTTTTTGATTTAAGTATTTAATAAAATTTATTTGCTTATCAGATTTGCCTGAGAGCAGAGGAGAAAGAATAAAATAGAAAATAATTGTACTGCAAAACGGGTTTATATATATGGTGAATTTATCATACATTATATAGCACTGTTGTTAACCTTTGTTTTGTGCTTCTCAAAAAGCATAATGATGTGTTAAACATACATTTTTTTTTTTTCATAAAAAGATACAACTTCGGTAATAGTTTTTTTTTCTTCATTTTTTACATTTTAAATAACAAATTCAAATTTATTTGTAATTCATGAGAATTATAAATATTTTGTCATCAAAGAAACGTAGGTATTTTCTCATAATAGTTGTAAATAAGTTCTACAATAGTTGAAATATGAAATAAAAACTAATCGAACTAATTATAAAAAATTAAACGTATGTTACCAAAATGAAAGTAAATAAAATGTTTTTGTAATTCGAATCCTTTGAAGACATATCAAACACATGATTGATTTCATCTGCAATATAAGACATAAGCACACATATATATTATAGTATCACAATGATTGAAGTTATTGGTATCACAGTCCCACACGCCAATAAGTTATATATTATATGAATGTAATAAGTTTTAAGTGAAAAAGTTTTTTTTTTTCTCTTTTTCTTGGGAGTTTTTGAGAAGATTATGACATGATAGAGTGTTGTCCTGATCCTTGCCTCGTGTCTCCATGTTCAGCAAATTTCACTTCATGTCAAAATCAACAAATGTTTGGTCCTTGCATGCGTGTGACAAAGCAAATGAAACACATAATTTAGCTAAATAGAGTTTATCTTTGTGATAGTATAAGAATTTATTTTTAAAATAAACTAATTACTAGCTTATTTTTTTTTTTTTTAAAA
>Ga0209589_1007229_pt1 | contig 17948 bp, 7 predicted proteins | sample CowpeawhiteBW_FD_187525 | JGI IMG/M metagenome (GOLD analysis project Ga0209589, IMG submission 187525) | Root nodule microbial communities of legume samples collected from California USA - Cow pea white BW (SPAdes) (version 2) | ecosystem: Host-associated > Plants > Roots > Nodule | place: USA...
TTTCTTTTTTTTTTTCATCGTCTTATAATATTTTTCTTAAATATCTAGGCTTTTACCGATTTCGAAACTCTATGTTTTCCACTTTGATAAAATTGTTATTTGTGTGAAAGGTGAATACAAACCAATTTAAGTTTGTCCTTTGAATGTTTTTTTATTGAAAGTATACAATTTGTTTATGTTATTGTTTATACACTTGCTATATCTAATTTGAGGAAAATCTTTATGTTTCAATTGTTTAAGAGGGACCTCACGATTGTGGTGTTGGTGTTCAAAAAGCTTTTGGGTATGACATTTTTTACGCATATTACAAAAGCGACTCTCCTTTTGCTCTATATTAATTAATTATGAAAGTGTAAAATTTTCCCTTAAATTTCCTCCTCCTTTTTTGAAGGTGTTTTAAAATTAAGCAAAACTAAAGAATATTTCAGTTCAGTTCCATTCAATTTGGTTCAGTTCGGCTCGATTAGGTTCAATTCAGTTCAATTCGGTTCGATTCAGTTTGGTTCGGTTCAGTTCGGTTCAGTGCGGTTAGCTTCGGTACAGTTTGGTTCAGTTCAATGCAGTTCGGTTCGATCTGGTTTGGTTTAATCCGGTCCGGTCTGGTTCAAATCAGTGTTGTTCGGTTCGGTTTGGTCTGGTCTGGTTCAATTCAGTTAAATTTCATTCAGTTCTGTTCAGTTCAGTTCAACAAAGAATATATAATGAATTTTTAAAATAGTTGTTAAATGTAAGATTGGAAAAATAAAATATGTACATAAGAGAAGTTTTTAAAACAACTGTTGAAGACAAAAGAGGGTTTTAGACTAATGGTTAAAAGTAAACTATTCATAAAATAATTAGTTTTTAAAATAATAAGTAAGAGTAAAATTGGAATAAAGAAATATGGACACAAAAGAGGATATCTTTTTTATATATTGTTATAGATGAAAATAATTAATCTAGCTAAACTTAACTATGATTATTTGTATTTTATTAAAGTAACAAAGAAAAAACTAAACTATTTATAATAAAAATTAAATATTTAAGTAAAAAAAATTAATTATAATTAAACAATATTGTTTTATCGTTTATTTTAAAAGAAAAATGAACTTCTATCGGTTAATTGCTCACTAATTGAATTATGTATTTTATTTTATCATTTTTCTTCAATGGCCTCTTCTCCTAAACACCGCACACACTCCATTTTTTAATTCAATCACCACAATTGAGACAATGATCATGAGCTTCTCATCCTTGTCATTACTATATAAGGTCATGCTGCCTTTCTCTAGTCATCCCACCTTACCACCATCAGTGATATTCTAACACCTCACATCCCACCCAACTGGTATCTCTTTTTTTGAACCTTAACTCTAACTAACATTTTATTCTTCTCTTATATGTCTTTTGCATTTTTCACATTTTTTATACTCAATGCTTCACTACTCCCATTTCAACATTTTTTTTTCATTGTCTTATAATATTTTTCTTAAATATTTAGGCTTCTACCAATTTCGGAACTCTATGTTCTCCACTTTGACAAAATAGTTATTTCCGTGAAAGGTGAATACAAACAATTTAAGCTTGTCCTTTGAATGTTGTTTTATTGAAAGTATACAGTTTGTTTATGTTATTGTTTATACACTTGCTATATTTAATTTGGGAAAAAACATTATGTTTCAATTATTTAAGAGGGACCTCACGATTGTGGTGTTGGTGCTGAAAAAACTTTTGGGTGTGACATTTTTTACGCACATTACAAAGCGACACTCGTTTTGCCTAATTATGAAAGTGTAAAATTTTTCCTTAAATTTTCTCCTCTTTTTTTGAAGGAATTTTAAAATTCAGCAAAAGTAAAAAGTATTTAAGTTCAGTTCAGTTCAATTCGGTTCAACTCGATTTGGTTAGTTTCAATTCAGTTCGGCTCGATTTTGTTCGGTCCGGTTCGGTTCGGTTCGATCCGGTTTGGTTTATTGTGGTTCAGTTTGATTCGGTTCAGTGCGGTTCAGTTCGGTTTAGTGGGGTTCGGTTTGGTTCAGTACAGTTCGGTCTGATTCGGTTAAGTCTGGTTCGCTTCGGTTTAGTGTGGTTCTGTTTGGTTCGATCTGGTCCGGTTTGGTTCAATTCAATTTGATTTGGTTCGGTTCAGTTTGGTTCGATTTAGTGCGGTTCAGTTTGTTTCAGTGCGGTTCGGTTCGTTCCGGTCTTGTTTGGTTCGGTCCAGTTCGATTCAGTTCGGTTTGGTTCAATTCTATTTGGTTCGATTCGGTCTGTTGCGGTTCGGTCCGATTCAGTTCAGTTCGGTTTAGTGTGATTTGGTTGGGTCTCGTTCGATTCAATTTTATTTGGTTTGGTTCAATTCAGTTCAACAAAGAATATATAATGAATTTTTAAAATAGTTGTTAAATGTAAGATTGGAAAAATAAAATATGTACATAAGAGAAATTTTTAGAACAACTGTTGAAGACAAAAGAGGTTTTTAAACTAACAGTTAAAAGTAAACTATTTATAAAATAGTTAGTGTTTAAAATAATAATTAAGGATAAAATTGGAATATCAAAATATGGACACAAAAGAGGGTATCCTCTTTATATATTGTTATATATGAAAATAATTAATCTAGCTAAACTTAACTATGATTATTTGTATTATATTAAAGTAACAAAGAAAAAACTAAACTATTTATAATAAAAATTAAATATTAAAGTAAAAATAATAATAATAATTAATCAGTATTGTTTTATCGTTTATTTTTAAAAAACTGAACTTCTATCGGTTAACTGCTCACTAATTGAATTATGTATTTATTTTCTGATTTTTCTTCAATGGCCTCTTATCCTAAACACCACACACGCTCCATTTTTTATTCAATCACCACCATTGAGACAATGATCATGAGCTTCTCATCCCCGTCACTACTATATAAGGTCATGTCACCTTTCTCTCGTCATCCCACCTTACCACATTCACTACAATTCTAACACCTCACACCCCACCCAACTGGTATCTCTTTTTTTTAAACCTTAACCCTAACTAACATTTTATTCTTCTCTTATATGTCTTTTCCATTTTTCTCATTTTTTTATACTCAATGCTTCACTACTCCCATTTCAACTTTTTTTTATTGTTTTATAATATTTTTCTTAAATATTTAGGTTTTTACCAATTTCGGAACTCCATGTTCTCCACTTTGATAAAATAGTTATTTTCGTGAAAGGTGAATACAAACCAATTTAAGCTTGTCCTTTGTCCTTTGAATGTTGTTTTTATTGAAAGTATACAGTTTGTTTATGTTATTGTTTATACACTTGTTATATTTAATTTGGGAAAAAAACATTATGTTTCTATTGTTTAAGAGGGACCTCATGATTGTGGTTTGGTGCTGAAAAAACTTTTGGATGTGACATTTTTTACGCACCTTACAAAACGACTCTCTTTTTGCTCTATATCAATTAATTATGAAAGTGTAAAATTTTTCCTTAAATTTTCTCCTCTTTTTTTTGAAGGTCTTTTAAAACTCAACAAAAGGAAAGAATATTTAAGTTCAGTTCAATTCGATTCAGTTTGATTAGGTTAGTTTCAATTCGGTCTGGTTCGGTTCAATTCAACCTACATGAATCTTATCCTCTTAATTATTATATTTTAAATTTAAATATTTATTAAAAATAAAATAAAAATTATTTTTCAGTTTTATTATTTTACTGATTTTAGTAACTACTTTTTTTAATTGAAATAATTTTTCAAATATAAAGATAAATGAACAACAAAATAAATAAAAATGTCAAGTAATTGAAACATGATTCAACATAATAAGTAAAAGTAAATATGTAACTAATAATAATAATTAAAACAACAACAATAATAATAATAACTATTACAATAATTATGGTTCTTATTAATAATAATAATAGTAATAAAAATAAAAATAATAATAGAAATATAATAATATAAATAATTATAGTTAGTAATGATAATAATACATATAGTTGATACTAATAATGATCATTAATTATAGTTGACGATAATAATAATTATAGTTAATAATAAGTATTATAATTATAGTTAGAGTTGAAAATAATAATAATAATTATAGTTAAAATTCATAATAATAATAATATATATAAAAAATAATTATAGTATATAATAATAATGATAATAATAAAAATAATTATATTTATAATAATGATAATAATGACATAATATTAATAATTATTATTATTATGGTTAATAAATTATATTTTTGGAATGCCAATTTTTTAAATTAGATATGATAGTAGTTATAATAACAATATAATAATTATAGTTCTTAATTATAATTTTTTTAATGATAATAATAATTATTATTATTATTATTAATAGTGATAATAATAATAATACTAATAATAATCTATAACAATATATAGAGAAGTTTCTCTTTTTTGTGTTCACATTTAGTTTTTTTAGTTTTACACTTAATTATTATTTTAAAAGTTAACTACTTTATAAATAGTTTAACCTTAACCGTTATTCTAAAAAGATCTTTTATTTTTAACAGTTATTTTATTTAAAAACTATTTTAAAAATTAATTATATATCTTGAAAATAAATATTATTGATCTTAATTCAAATTCCTGTGAAAATTAGAAAATGCGAACACACATGTGCAATAACGTTTATGTTTTCGCTAGTAGTAATAATAAAAAAAATAATAACAATAATAGTAATAATTTTTCTAGTACTTATTTTCTCATATCAATAATATATAATAATAAAATTAATATATTACATATTAATATTACTAATAACGCTAATAATAGTAATAACTTTACTACTAACTAGCGTTCACATAGGGATTATCGCGCCTGTGTGTACGCATTTTTTAGAGATATTTTTTAGATATGAATGATTGTAGAGTTGTCAAAACGGGTAACCCGACCCGGCTCGACCCACCACGGGTTGATGATTTAGTGAGCCAACCCAATTTGACTCACTTTTTAGCGAGTCAAAAAAATTTGAACCCGGCCCGACCCACCATGGGTTGGCGGGTTAAACGGGTTCACTTAATTAAAAAAAATACAATTTATTTTATTTTATTTTAAGTCAAAACTAAATTATAATTCTAATTAAAATTAAAATCTAAATAAACTTTAATACAATCCAAATAAAAACTAAAATAAAAAAAATCAAATTATTTATGTGTTGGTTAAAAAAAACCTAATATGACCCAAATGTAAAGTCCAACTTAATAAAAAACACTTATGTAACTCTTTTATCTACGTGTTGGTGAGCCAACCCGGCTCACTACGGGTTCAACCCAGATGAGCCGGGTTCTAAATGAGTTGGGTAAAAAATCAACTGTATTGAAATTTGTAAAAAAATTTCAATTCAATCCGAACCCGTGGTGAGCCGGGTTGACTCGTGGGTTCCAACCCATTTTGACAGCTCTAAATGATTGTATGTTAATAGGTGATAATAGTGTAATGTTATTAAGTTAATAAAGTGAAATCAATAGCTAAATTAATTGTTGATAAATAAAAAAAAGAAAAAAAGATAAACAATTTTATAGAAAATAAGTAAAAATAACCATTAATTTTTAAAAATTTAATAAATAATTATATTGTAAAGGATAAAATTGGTATTATGAAATGTGAACACAAAATAGGGAATCATCTTTATATATTGTTATAGATAATGTTAATAATACTAATAGTAATAATATATAATAGTAACATATAATAATAATAATAATAATAATAATAATAATAATAATTATTATTATTATTATTATTGTTAATACTAATATTGGTTATCATTTTACTATTATAATTATAAATAATATTTATAATAATAATATTATTAAAAATGTGAAATACTAATACCTATAAAAAAATTACAATAATAATATTACTTATAATTAAACATAAATTGACCATCACTATGACTTTAACACCAATGTTTGTGAATAAGCTAAAGGTAATGATTAAATTGAATTACTTTTACAAAAATTAGAATTAAATTGAATAAAAAATAAAAAAAGTCCAATGACTGATTTGACATTTCTTTACAAAACAAGAATCAATGGAATAATTAAGTCAAAACTCTAATAGAGGAAGTTTATTAAAATTTTATAATGGTCAAAACCTGAACATTTCTTAGGGTGACAAAACAGGTTAACCTAGTCCATTTTGGCCCGCCTCACTATTGGCCCACCAAAAATGGGTTGGGTGAACTATCCTGTCACTAAAAAATGGACTAGAAACTACAACTCGTCTTGTCACAAAACAGATCGATGGGTTGGATCGTTACCTTTTTTTTAATATTTTTAGTTTTATTTATAAAATATGTTTATATATATATTTATAAAAAATATTTAGAATATATTTAATCATATAAATATTTTTTAAACTTTATATTGATATATTAATTTTTTTAAACTTTATATTGATATATTAATTTTTTAATTGTATAAATTAAAATAATTATTATATTTACATGTTAAATTATTTTATTATAATAATAATTAAAACTTAAATTATTATAAGATATAAAAAATTTATTTATTTTTAATTATTTTTATTTAACAAATAAATAAATAAAAATGGACATATTACGCTTTGACATGTTATACTTTTATTAAATTCTTTTTCACTTAATTTATTTTACAAAATAAAAAATATAACACCTGCTTCACCCAAATCCGGAAGGACTAGTTTATTACGATTGGTAGACGAGAATAATTTGTGGTATCATCGGACAAGCAGCGTGGGCTGTGAGGCACTTTCGCTTTAGCCAGAGTTGCTTTGAATCGTTGCCAGTAGTCGGTCGATACGTTTGTAGACCCGGGAGACTCTGCTAAACAGCACTGGAGAAGAGATAAGACTGAAATCGTAGGATACCTCCACTTTTGCAATGGAATTGTGGAATCAATTACAATTACGTTGTCCATTCATTTTTTCGCTTATTCAGCAGTATGACAATCTATGATTTTGATTGATCTTTTCTGTCGTGCTTCTGATTTTCTATGTCTATACATTAAGCGATAGGTTTTTTCCTCAGTATATTAGGGTTTGTATTCAGTTTGTGCACATGGTGGTGACAGTCTGTCAGCTATAGGAGTTCCAAAACCATAAACCAAAGGCTATAGTAGCCCAACCCAATTCTTATTTTTAATTTTAATTTAATTGTTTGATTTCCCATCGTTGCTATGTACGTTTATCTCAGTTTACGTCAATATTTCTTTTTGAATTGAGCTGTTTTACTACTGCTTCTTTTTCTTTAATAGTCCTTTCTCCCCTTTTCCCTTTCAAGAGATTTTGTTAGGATGGTTGACTATTGAGAAGAAGATAATAACGGGAAACAACACACATGGATTCCGGCAGCAATTCTTTACCATCTGCACCTGATGGAGTTAAGAGAAAGGTTTGCTATTTCTATGATCCAGAGGTTGGGAATTACTATTATGGGCAAGGTCACCCTATGAAGCCACATCGTATACGGATGACACATGCACTTCTTGCTCATTATGGATTGCTTCAGCACATGCAGGTCCATAAGCCATTTCCTGCTAGAGACCGGGACCTTTGTCGTTTTCATGCTGATGATTATGTTGCATTCCTTCGAAGCATAACCCCTGAAACACAGCAGGATCATCTTAGGCAACTCAAACGCTTTAATGTTGGTGAAGATTGTCCTGTTTTTGATGGCCTCTACTCTTTCTGTCAAACTTATGCAGGGGGGTCAGTTGGGGGTGCTGTGAAATTAAATCATGACCAATGTGATATCGCTGTCAATTGGGCTGGTGGGTTGCATCATGCCAAGAAGTGTGAGGCTTCTGGATTTTGCTATGTTAATGATATAGTCCTTGCAATCTTAGAACTTCTTAAACAGCATGAGGTTTGTGTAGCCGTGCATTTCCTTTTGGTTTCCTTTTATTGTCACGCTTTAGACGTATATTGATTTTGTGGACATGTCTGAATCTTTTATACTTTAGATATTCTTTAGGATTTTTGTAGGGAATTATTACTACTGAATAATGAAGGGCATAGCTCAAATTTGTAGGCAATAGGAGCTTTTACATAAGATTCTTTTCTTTTGGATCCTTAGAGAATTCTTCCAACACTAAATTTAGTCGAACATGATCCCTTTAAACGTTCTATAATAAAAAGCTACTATTCATGTTGAGAAGCGTTGGTTGTAAACACCCAACATCAGATGATGATGGGAAACATGACTTTGTTTAGTTGGAGAAGGATCAGATTCTGAATCCAAGTCCAAGCAATCGAGCCATCTAGAAGGTTCACTTTGGAAAGAACAAAATAACTTTAGGAACTGCCATTTGGATCTTGGGATTTTTGTTGGCACGAATCATTCATTGACAAGTGCACCTATAGCACATGAACAAGTGATAAATATTTATCATTCTCTCCAAGGACTTGTGCAACACATGACAAAATTTGCAATCGATAACTAGTTTAGACAAATAATATTTCCATGATTTGTATTGATGCTAGATGATTAAAGCTATGCCAACAAAAATAAAACACTTTTGGAAGTTTGTCAAACACTTAGGATGTGGAAAATATTAGAAATGATATGGTAGATTTTTGTTAGGGTTAGACTTCACTGATCCCCACTTTCATGCATATAATCTCTCAACTCCTCTCCACTTTCATGTTAAAGTCAATTCACAAGTTTACTCAAATCGTAATTCCTTAGTAGAATAAGCCTAGGTTTCTTTATTAAGATTCAATTCCTAGAGCTCATAACAAACAAACTTGCATTTACAACAAGGTTTAAGATAGCTAATTAATGACTCAAGCTCCATTCCTAAATACAAGCTTCATTAGGTATTTTGTTCCATTTATGGATCACAAAAGATATTTTCCCAATACCTAATGAATCAAATATTAATCTATGGATGATTAGACCACAACAAACATTAAGTTAAGAAACAAAATACTAATATTGAATGGAAATGCGCGCGCACACACACACACACATATATATATACACACACACATATTTATATATGTAAAATCAATACCAATTACATGAGAGCTCAAATGGTTACATCTAATAACAAAATGAGTTTAACTTTTCATTGTCATGGTAAAATATTACTATTTTGAAGTTACTCAAATATCTCATCACAAACTTGTGTCTCTTTCTGATTTAAAATATTTCATTTGTTGCAGCGTGTTCTATATGTGGACATTGATATCCACCATGGAGACGGTGTGGAGGAAGCATTCTATACTACTGACAGAGTCATGACTGTTTCTTTTCATAAATTCGGAGACTATTTTCCTGGTACTGGGGATGTACGCGATATTGGATATGGAAAAGGAAAATACTATTCTCTTAATGTTCCACTTGATGATGGCATTGATGATGAGAGTTATCATTTCTTGTTCAAACCAATAATTGGCAAAGTAATGGAAGTGTTCAGGCCTGGTGCAGTAGTTCTTCAGTGTGGTGCTGATTCTCTATCTGGAGACCGTTTGGGATGTTTCAATCTTTCAATTAGGGGACATGCAGAGTGTGTTAGATACATGAGGTCATTCAACGTGCCCCTCTTGCTACTAGGTGGTGGTGGCTACACCATTCGGAATGTTGCTCGTTGTTGGTGCTATGAGGTAGAATGTTGTTTAAATTAATAAAATTTCTGCCATTTATTTATTGTATCCGAGCGGGGTGCCATAACCCAAAAGTGGGATTTTTGTCATGAAATTCCAATATTTTCTACATCTTTCATATTTAATTATAAAAAATACTGGACATGAAGTAACTTGTTCAGTAACAGTAATGATGGTAGAGGGGTCAAAGTAGTTAGTATTGTTTCATTTTGCTTGTCTTGAACTATAAAATGTAAATTAAGATATCCTAAAGTGTCTTAGTATTCAATAAGACACACCTTGTAGTTGTGTTTCTCACTTCTCAACTTGTTTATTTAGTAGTTATATGCTACTTGATTAATTCTTTTGTATAGAAATTCATCCAAATACATTAAATTATTCATTATACATGTTAAGGCAGACAGGAGTTGCTCTTGGAATAGAAGTTGATGACAAAATGCCACAACACGAGTATTATGAATATTTTGGTCCAGATTATACCCTTCATGTTGCCCCAAGTAACATGGAAAACAAGAATTCCCGTCATTTACTTGAAGAAATTCAATCTAAGCTACTTGAGAATCTTTCCAGGCTGCAGCATGCTCCTAGTGTCCAATTTCAGGAAAGGCCTCCGGATTCTGATCTTGGAGAGGTAAACTTCTGTCACTTATTTTACTGCATTTCCCTAATTGGCTTTTTTTGAAGGATTTCTTTTAATTGTGTTAAATAAATGTATGTATTTTATATTATTATGTGTCTTGTGGGTCCATCTATCTGTTTCTTTTTCTGCTGTAGCTGCTTGGCCAAGTGCAAAACTTTGCGGTCCTGCAATCACAATGTACCTTTTTTGACTGTTGTTATATGTGTGTGTTTTGTTTTTCAGCTTAGTTAAAAATTCAACATTTTCTCCCTTGAAACTTCAGATTTAAGTTGGTATCAAAGTAGGTTCTCATCCCACTCTGCTATTTCAGTCACTCTTTGTCATTGCTGTCGGTGACCTATATACATAGATAAAGTGATCGTTGACCATTAAAGCATTTTCAATTTCAAGATATAAGATTTGTTTGTGAAATCCTTTGATTTAGATTTAATTATCTAGGAACATTTTGATTGTTGCAACTTGTTAGTTTCATTTAACTCATAAGCTAAGCAAATCATAAATAATCAAAGCAATAAAACAATTAAGATGTTGACTGCAAAACACGCCCGACGATGCTCATAGTCGTCTAGTATGATCTACTGATGAGTCGTCTAGTATGATCTACTGATGAGTCGTCTGATCAGTTCAAATGTTGAATCATATGATCAGTACATGTTGAATCATCTTATCAGTACATATGCAAACTTGATGGAGACACTTTAACTGCATAAGCACACACCCTAAATATTCAAAGCATATAGACTCACTTCGAGTATTTGTTATCATCAAAACCATTGGGTGATTTTACACGTAATACACTATATGATACAGGTCATCTTATCCTTGACAGAGTTGTGTCGTCTAATTAGTACAAATTTGATAGTTTGATCTAACAATTTTAAATATTCTTGAGATTACAAAGAAAATAAGCTAAAAGTGTAGAGCATTATTCAACTGCAATAGATGTTGAGTAGATTCCTATACAAAGTGAAGACTCCAAGAAGAGTCTTGAGGAAGTGAATAGTAATACTGACTTGGCAGTAATGTGATTCAAAATTAACTACGCTAACAAAGATACAGTTTGAGAGAAAGAAATTAGGTACTACAAAGACTAGGAAACTACTGTACAACCAAATAATATGAATGGATTGTATACACTAACACCCTTAGTGACCAATAAGATAAATCTTAGGCCCCCTAAACTCATATGGTAACTAAATTTTAAATTTTTCCTACCATTCGTGCTCATTTTCTAATACTCATATACACATGCTACAATTTTACAGGCAGAAGAAGATCATGATGGAGATGAGACATGGGATCCAGATTCTGACATGGACGTTGATGTTGAACGGTATTTTACTTTATACTCAATTTATTTCTTATGATTAAACATTACATGATCAGGTGCTCAATTTGTTACCTCATTTATCAGTGAGCTTGTACCAAGCAAAGTAAAGAAAGAAATTGTTGAACCACAGCTCAATGGTCTGGTATGTACCTCTGTTGGTTTTTGAAAATTTAAATAAGTTAATAATATTTTCATTTATTTTGAGACTCTAATGGTTAAACATGCTATATAGTGTCGGTAGTTGTATATAAATCTACTTATATTAGCCATTTTTTCAGACACCATAAATGACATGAGTTGGGTAGGAACATCAACCTCTAACAATAGGGTACTTAGTTGCTCATGGCATCACGCTGACACAATTAACTAAGATTAAGAGCTTAGAGCACACAAATATTATGATGTGTCTCAGTACCTAGGATAATTTACAAGGTTGTCTAACCCTAAGTTTATAATATTTGGTGTTGGGTTTTTTCTTTTCAAACCTACTCTGAAAGTATCCCCTTAGGTCAAGCAACAAAAGCTGTAACAACAGAGTGAATGTAGCCCTCATTGTTAAGAAGGGGAGAGCGCAAGCCCTGTGTCTCGTGCATAGGTGCCCTCGTGGCTTGCTTAACCAAGAGTTCCTTGCTCGAGCTTGAGTAAGTACCACATGCTCAGTCTATCATGGCTCGCTTAACCAAGAGTTCCTTGCTCGAGCTTGAGTAAGTACCACTTGCTCAGTCTATTTAAGTGAGGATCTTAGGTTCTACTTTAATTGAACTAAAAACTACTAAATATATATCATAAAATAATGATAAGTTTCTAAATACAAGTTAAAAATAGGATCAAAATATACCAATATTTGACACAACTCTGCCTTTGAGCAATGCATCACTTCATTTGAGATCTTCTTGGTGCTAACTACTATGACCTATTCTTCCCTACTGGTTATTCACTCCCGCAGCGCGACACAAGAAAATATTTGTTGGTGTATATTCTTGGCATTGAGTAGAGTATCGTGCCATGAGCCATGTGTCATGTTGCTTGCTTTGAGATAATTTGGTTGCATTTTGTCTTTATGAAGCTTTGTTTTACTCAACTCAACCAACACATTACACGTTGAGTTATAAAATGATATTGTAGATTTACAATGAGACATTACCAATCATTATAAGTGTAATTATGACAATTAATATACCATAGGATCCTCTAAGAGATTTTGCTATCATTATTCTAAGGTGATAGATATCTCTATATAGTCTGTAGTATTGATTTACTATCAATTTGAATTGAATTAGTTTTCTTCTCTTAAGTCTTCAAGTAATTTGAAGTTGGTAGCAGAGTTCTCAATCTTGGGGACTTTGCTTTTGTGTCTAAATCCTAGCAACATTAGTTGCGGTTCTTTCTCTTTTTTATTTGGTTGCCAGAAGTGCACCCACCCTATTTTTTGGGTTGCCAGAAGTGAACCCTCTTAAAAAGACTGAGGAAGGACCACCTAACCTGTTGGTTTGGTTAACAATGTGAGATCAGCAATGTTGTTGTCTATAGTTATGTCTTTCCTTAATGAAATCAGAAATCTGTTTGGCAAAGTTATCAAAGTTTTGAGGAGTGATAATGCAAATGAATAATTTTCTTTTAGCTTTTCCACTTTTTGTTCTCATTGCATGCTACATCAGTCCACTTGCCCCTGTACACTTTAGCAAAATGGTATGTGGGATTGCTTGATTATAAGATTGAGAAATCTTACTTAGAGAATCAAGGAGATTCTCAAGGGGTCCAATTTGACATCCCTCAAAACAACGGAGGAATGGTTAGAGGAAAAATCTTCTGCTAGTTTTTCCATCAGAAGATGCAAAAAAAATGCAATGAGGAAGGAACAAATGGTAGGAACCAAAAATGCCCATGAAAAAATAGTGTTCTCCGATCTGGTTTGAACCCCGTTAAATAAACTGGGGAAGGGCCAGCAAACCTGAGGGTGTGTTTAACAATGTGAGATCAGCAATGTTGTTATCTGCAGTTGTCTTTCCTTAAATGAAATCAAAAATCTGTTTGGCAAAGTTATCAAAATTTTGAGTGATAATGGAAAAGAATAATTATCTTTTAGCTTTTATACTTAGTTTTCATGACATGCTACATCAGTCCACTTGTCCTTATACATTTTAGCAAAATGGTGGCAATGCTTGATTATAGGATTGAGAAGTTAGAGAGTCAATGGTGGTGGTGACGGCATTAAGTAGTGGGAAATGATGGAGCTGTGTCATTTTTAACAGGAGGCTTGTCCGTAGATTATTCATTAATTATAGAGATTCATGTGGAGCTGTGGCATCAGTTCCGGAAGATTGAATGTATGAGTGCATGTATTCAAAATAAAAAACAAGTTTTGTTCCACTGAATGGTATGACTACATAGTTCATTGAACACTATTGGTTCTATCTTATAAAGAATGAGTCTAAACAAGCTAAGTTAAGAAAATATTCTTAGAGGATTAAATGGCTGCCTATTTTAAGAATAAGCAAAGATATATGTTCAAAGACTTACCAACGATGCCACATTCCCCTTACCCTTGTCTCATTCCTCAAAAATAAAGAAAAAAATGAAAACTATAACCATTGGGATTATGTCTGTACTTAGTAATGTAAATGACCAATCTTCATAGAACTTAAAACGCTAATTTTGACTGTCAAGCATCCTTAAAAGTTGAAATACACTGATAAAATTGTGTGAAATGAAATCACGTTCTGCGCTGACTGCCTATCAAGGAATGATCGTGTATCTCAACTCAAACTATCTACTGAGATTCCCCTGTAGTCTAAGTTACGAACAGTTCATTTGTTAATAATTGGCAACCTGCTGACATTAAATTCTGGAGACAGTTTTATATTCTTTCTTTTTTAACTTGCATAAACATAGTCACGATATTATATTAATAGACAATAATATTATATTAATAGACAATAATATTGTAATGTTATTAAATTAATTTACAAAATAAATTTATATTTATTAAAACAAAATGAAATGATTAGAGAAAATTTGTGAAAATAAATGTTGATGAATAAAGAAAAAAAGCAGGTAAGGTAGACAATTTTACAGAAGAAAATATGTAAAAGTAATTGTTAATTTTTAAAAATTTAAGAAATAATTATATTATAAAAAATAAAATTGAAATTATGAAATATGGACATAAAAGAGAATTTTTTTATATAATTATAAATTATAAATTATGCAACTTATCGTCATGTATTGTCCATTGCGTAACTCTCCAACTAACTGGTTTTTCTTGTACATTCCTCGGACTGTTCTGTTGAAAACCCTTTTGTAAACTCGTACATAAATTCATATGTAACTTGGTACAATGTTTGATACCTGTTTAGTTTCAGGATGACCAGAGAAGAAGTCGGGAACATTTGAGAGTCTCTGATACTGCAGTTGCTGAAACTTGCATGAAGGTGAATTTCACAACACTAAGCACAAATGCATAAACACTAAGCGTGCATTTTATTAAGTGTCATTTACAATCCTGTCTGACTGAATTTGGTTCTTGCAGGCTCTAGATATTTCTTCTCAGAAAGCTGATGAAGATAATGTGAAAGTTGAACAGAATACTGTGAATGATTTGACCAAATAGACGGGCGTGAGGTGCTGAGGAACATAGGTTTTAACTAATTGGTGAACACTGAAATTAATTTTCCATTTATGCTGTCGCATTTCCGAATTAATTGAGATGTGGCTACTGGTTGGTTTCATTATTGTCGTCATTGTATACACGCAGTCCCATTATTTTCCTAATGTAAAGGGCAAATTTAATTTGATTTTATCACATCCAACTGGTTTTTTTACTGTTACATTACATATTGTAACAGAATAGTAATTAGGTAATTATGTGCTATTATTGAACTTGATTTATTTTTCTTATATTGATCTTTATTTTTCAGTATAAGTTTCTCGGATTCTTGTAGAGGAAGACATCCCAGAATAAACGCTTGCTCGCTTTTAAAAAGGCTAGTAAACACTTGTAAAACTAAAACTTACATGTTTGAATCATCAATTTTATATCTCACTGAAGATCTTCATAAATTTATAATAAGAATAGTATCTTTAATTCAATTTTTTGAGAAAAATAATTCATGAGTTGTGTTGTAATACTCTAAAAATAAAAATAATTTGTTATTTACAAAAGGTTTAATTATTTTTTGAGTCAAAGTTGAGAATTTTTATTTAAGTTTCTAATAAATTTTTATTCTTAAAATTTTAAAATTGTGACTTTTAAGTTTGTGATGTGATGTCACTCTTTATAAATATAAATATAAATATATATATATATATATATAATCATATAATTATAAAACTATAAAACTATAAAGTTACAAAATTATGAAATTATAAAAATACAAAATTATTAAATTATTAAATTGTAAATTTTTTAATTTTTTAATTTTGATTTTTTTAATTTTTTAATTTTATATTTCATCATTTTATAGTTATATATTTAACATTTTTAACATTTATATTTTTTATTTTAAAATTTATAATTTCAATTAAATTTTAAAATAATTTTTGTTAAATAGATTAAACATTTAAAAAAGATCTCTTCTTGTAACATGGACTCAATTTAAAAACTTTAAGAATTCAAAGACCATTTCCAAAGCCATGTAGTTATAAACAACAAACAATTTCTAATAAAACCTATCAAAAACATGATTTTGAAAACAAATTTTAAAAAAATTGAGTTGTCTAATGCTAAAGTATACAATAACCATTTTCAAAATCTTATTAAAAAAAATACTTAAACTAAATAACCTTAACACCTTTATTGGAAGGGAAAAAACAAAAATAAGTTGTCTTTACATAATTATTTTGAGTAACATAATAAAAAAAGGCTTAATTATCATTTTGGTCCCCTAATTTGTTGGGTTGGTTCATTTTGGTCCCCTTATTATTTTTTGGTTCAATTTGGTCCTCTAATTTTTTAAAAGGTTCAATTTGGTCTCTGCCGTTAAGTCAACTTTAACACCATCTCCTTGACCTGCCACGTGTCATTTTGTGGAATTTTTAAATTTTTTTTAAAATTTTTTTATTTTTTTTTAAAATTAAACTGCCACGTGTCACCTTATGGTTGTGACATGTGTCAATTTGAGATATTTTTATTTATAAAAATGTACTGCCACGTGGCAGATCACGATTGTGCCACGTGTCAAGCTAACAATGGTTGTTTTTGATTTAGTCCCTCACTTTACTATTTTGATTAAATTTAGTCCTTCAATTTTTTAAAATGATTCAATTTTATCCTCTCTAATTTGATACCAAATTAGTAATTAAGCTTAATTACAACTTATATATACATATTAAAATAATTTTTATTATATTTATCGATTAAATTACTCCATCTAACTATTCAAATTATTATTATTTTTTACACGTATAGAAAATTTCAAGTGTAAAAAATTACTAGTGAAAAATGTAAGAAATGAAATAACATGAGTATTTAGGGAGTGATTTGATGTATAAATGGTAAAAAATTATTTTAACATGAATATATTAAATTGTAATTAATAAGGGGACCAAATTGAACCTTTTACAGAATTAGATGACCAAATTGAACAAAAAAATAACAAGGGGACCAAAATGAACCAATCCAACAAATTAGGAGACCAAAATGATAATTAAGCCTAAAAAAAATTATAAACTGTAAATTGATAGTCTAGACTCATTCCACTCTCCCCTTGTCTATCATGCATCCAAACATACTTCATCATCTGCTTATAGCATTAGACTGCCTACAATAACAATGATCAATTTTATAATAGAACACCAAGCATAAATCCCAACAAACTAAATTAGAACCCAAACGACAATCATCCACTACTACATATTTATTCTTTAGTAACATTTAAAAAATGTTACTGTATTGTAAAAAATGTTACAAATATAGTTTAGTAACATTATACCACATGTTACGTATACCCTATGTTACTAATAAATATTAGTGACATTTTTACATATTAATTGAGGCATTTATAAAAATGTTACTAGATTATTTTAATAGCATTTATTTAATAAAAATGTAACATTATAAAAAATATTACTAAATTCTTTTAGTTATAATTTTTTTATAAATGAGTGACATTATAAAAATGTTACTAAAAATTATTGGTAACATTTTTTTAAATTAAGAGACATTTTAAAATTTTTTCTAAAAAAATTTAGTGATAATTTTTTTTTAAGGTAACATTATAAAAATGTCACTAAATAGTCACACCAACATTTCTTTTGACTAATTGATCTCTTGTAGTCTTAAAAAAGTTTGATTTTAATTTTTACAGATCAGTAGGATTAATTACGTTTTTAATTTGTAAAATTAAAATTTGTCCTTTTTCTAAATTAATTCCTATATGTATAAAGA
>Ga0209589_1007230_pt1 | contig 17946 bp, 9 predicted proteins | sample CowpeawhiteBW_FD_187525 | JGI IMG/M metagenome (GOLD analysis project Ga0209589, IMG submission 187525) | Root nodule microbial communities of legume samples collected from California USA - Cow pea white BW (SPAdes) (version 2) | ecosystem: Host-associated > Plants > Roots > Nodule | place: USA...
TCTAAAAAATATAAAAAAACAAAATATATATATATATATATATATATATAGAGAGAGAGAGAGAGAGAAAAATATATGACTAAAATAAAATAACAAGTTTCTCCGTATGACATATTTATTAAATCTATCATATATCTCATATATGTCATAGTTTGATAATCCCTAAAAATTTTTAACACCCATAATATTTCATATTGTAACTCCTAATATTTTATATTGTAATTATATGACTCTTAAAATTTCATATGTCTACATCCCATCCCACTAAAGTCCACATCAAACTTCTTAAATCAAAATACAGACTTAAACAAATATTTATGATAATTAAATTGTTTTTAAATTTAATTAAAATTTAATAATTACAAATCTATAAATAAAAAATAAAAAACTTTAAAAATGTAAATTAAAAAGATAAAAAAAATATAATTATAAAATTACAACTTTAAAATTTCATAATTGTATAATTTTAATTAAATTTAAAAACAGTTTTCGTCGAATACAATAAATCCTTAACGAAAATTTTCATCATCATTATCTCTTATAACAAAATATTTAATAACAATATCTAACTATGATCACAGTACACTAGTTGTCACAACACATAATTAACGGAAAAAAACTAATTATTTAATTACAGTAACTCAATTGAAATTTTTTATAATTTTAAGACTCTATGCACCAAAATATTTTAATAGAAACTTAATAAAAAGTTCCAAAAGTTACCAAAACGAAAAATATAATTAAACTTTAAAATTATAATAATCATAACGTCACAGTTTGTTTACAATTTGATTATAAACTCAAAAATACACTCAAAATTGACACATATACTCAAAACCAGATGATTACCATAACACTTATTTACTATAATAAATCATCATAATAAATATATGCTTATAATATAGTATTCAATTGTTATTCTAACAAAACAAATTAAACATCAACTCACAACAGAGTATAAAATAAAATATAGAGCATAATAAAAAACAAGTAATTTATATTTTTCTTATGATCTTAAATTTAATGAATATTGCAAACAACTAACTAACATAATATTTGATTTTAGTGTAATAAAAAATAAAAGATATTAAAAATAAATTGATAACAAATTCTTAAAAGTTAAGATAGACAAGCATGCATGACTGTAGAGAAAATAAACTTTGAAAGTACGAATAATGTAACTTTTATTTTTAATATTTATTTACGAGTGCTTTTAACTTTGAATTATATCATTACCTACTCAGAATTGTTTTGCATTTTACTGAATGAGTGAATGAGAATTCTTCCAAAACAACATTAAAAACATAGTTATTTTCTATATCAATTAGTCTTAACTCATGTAAATTGTGCATTTTCTAAGTTAAAATAATTTATTTACAAAAATTCAATATTACCTTTATTAAACCGTTTAACTTGTCCATATTACCTTTATTAAACCATTTAATGTGTAGTAGCACATTAAAAGTTTTTAAACAGAAAAAGATTTTTGTAGGAAAAGATTTTGACATTCTTTGATGATTTTTATTTCTAGATATAAAAAAGAATTACACATGTTAAAAAAGTCCTTTTTATAGTTTTTTTATAATCAAATTTTCATTCTTGCAAATTTATATTAGAATGTATTGATATTCTAATCGATAATCTAAAAAATATTGTTTGTACTATTTATATGATAATCTCGTATCCTTATGATATCTGGTAATTTTGTGTAATGAAATTCCACAGCATAATCATATCTTAAATTTAAATATTATTTATACTCATTCCCTTATTTACATTACATCCTACCTTAATTGCATTAACTTGCAAAAAAATAAAATAAATAAAATCTAAATTTAACACTTCCAAACTTATATACCAGTAATATTGTTGGAGAGAGAAAAAAAAAAAAAAAAAACATGTTATTTGTTTACCATCACTTTAGTTAGGGACCCTACCCGCACTAACTAAATGAAGTTGTGAAGTGCAGCTTTACCGTTGCCAACTATATATTCAGACCCACCCTTTTCACTTTCCTTCATCTTCATGTTCATTCTTCTCTTCTCTCTTTCCCAAGGAACCTAACACACTTTCAATTCATCCAAAAACCCTGTAACCATGTCTTTTCCTCTAACAATCTTTCTTCCAAACTCCTTGTAAAATCCCCACTCTCACCTTAGCATTATCAAACAAACTCCCAACTCCCCTGTTTTTTGTTTTTCCTCTGTTTTTCACATTTTCACTGTTGAGTGTTGACACGCACAAATGTCTTCCTCTAGTGTCTGCCAAGGGTTGCAATCTTGTCTCGAACCCTGCGTGATGGAGCCACGTGTACTCAGTCTCAAACTCGCACTACAACAAGGTTCCAATTTTCCTCAACCCTCTCCCACCACTGCCAACAACACCAACACAAACTCAGTTTCTGGCTCCGAAGAAAAACCAGTCACCAACCATGAATGTGACAAGGGCCACGCAGAATCGAAAGAGGGTAGCGGCTGGAGTATCCTTCGAACTCTCTCACAATCTTCCGACTGTCACAACAAAACAGAGGACTCTGTCTACGTCCACCCCACGGTTAAACGCTCCTCCTCAATTCTCAGTGACAAAAGCTTGGAAATGTGCACCGAAAGCCTTGGCAGCGAGACCGGTAGCAATGCCGGCGACAGCACCGATGATATCTCCTTGTTCTCTTTTGACGCCACCGTATATACTACTCTTACTACTACTACTACTACTGATGTTACAACTACCGTTGGAAGCTGTGAGTCCAAAAGAGTGAACCGGGCTTGCAACTTTCCACCGCCGCTTACCACGATCACTGATTTGGGTGGCGTTCAAGTCCGGCCACGTCGCGAAGGAGGAAGGCTGATATTGGAAGCTGTGGCTTCTTCTTCTCCTTGTTCTTATTTTCGGGCTGAGCGTGAAGATGGTAGGCTCAGGCTGTGTTTGTTTGAGAAATTTTCCAACAGTGAAGATGAAGTTTGTGATGTTGAGGAAGGTGTTGAAGAGAAAGAAGAAGAAGAAGAAGAAAATGAAAAAAGCAGAGAAGTGTGTGATGATAATGATAGCGGGGCAGAGGAGGAGTGTGTTGAGAACGTGGATGAAGAGATGGGAGTGACGAAGTTCTCGAGACCAAGCAGTTGCAAGGAAAGTGGGAAAAGAGAGATTTTTTGTGATGGCTTGGCTAGTTTGAACTTCCCTCTCTTTCTCTCTGTTTCTGAATAGAATTTCGTTTAGTGCTATTATCCATTCTCTCTCTCTCTCTCTCTCTCTCTCTCTCTCTCTCTCTCTCGTTTCATTTTCCATTTAGGATTGGAAGAAGATCGGTGCTTCATGTTTCAGAATGTCCTAATGCTAGTTAGTTATTATAGTTATTAGTTATATTGGACATCGTCCTTCTGTGGTGCTTGTTTCTTTTCTCTTTATTAATTTTTATTATAGGTTCAGTGTTGCTGTTTTCTTTTCTTTTCTTTTGTTTTGTATATTTATTTGGCTTTTCCTGTTCCTAGAATGCCCCGAAAGCATATTATTCGTTGACAGCAAAATTACAAAGTGTGATTAAGCATTGCAGACGCCAGAAAAAGAAAATGGAAAGAAAAGTTAGTGATGCAATGGGGTATGCAGATCCCAATCAGCATATAATGACATCAAATCATTCACACCATATTTAATTACTTTCTTTTCAAGCCCTTTTATTTTTCTACACGTACAAGTCCTAAAAGATACTAACAAAATCATTGAGCCTTTGGGTTATCTGTCTCAAGATTATTGATTTTGGATTAAAGTTCTGTACCAAGAACTTTACTTCCACAGCAGTTTCGCTTGATTCAACAAGTTTCTTAATTGAAAGACATCATGGAGATAACACAAAAACAACAGGACTTTGCGTGTTTTTTGTTTTATCTTGCTAGAAATGAAAACGAGTGAGGTAGTCCTTTTTCTTTTGACATAGTGTTGACAATGGTTAGGGTAATAAAATGAATAAAATAAAAGTGTTAGAATTGGGGTCTCACGTGAGTCTCTAATGACAGTGGCTATTAGAAGCAAATCCCAATCCAATAAGAATGGGTGCAATGTTTATTCTGAATTGGAAAATGGGGTAGCAAATCTGAGTCGTGGATGGAAAAGCATTGATGATGATGATGATGATGATGATGATGATAATTGAGTCGGAGAAGAATGTCAGTTAGAGCAACATGGGTGGGCTAGCTAGGAATCTTGCTCATGGAAGTGTTGGGTTGGGGCTTAGAGGGAGTGAGGGATATGAAAAGTGCATGGCTTCTTAATCTGGTAATAAATCAAAGAGGCAATTGAAAAAAGAATTGCTGCACGTACCTCCTCGTTCAAGAGCAAACCTAAAACAAGTGGTGGTGTACGGATTTAGTACCAATGCCCGGTAACTATCAAAAGGAGGGAGGGACCCCAAAACAGTAACGTGGACTGACTTCATCACTTGGTATCACCCATGTGAATGCCTTCCCACTCCTCTCACTCCGCGTTCTAAATTGCAAACATGGCCCTACTCTCTTCCTTTACTAATAATCCATTCTTATCTCACCTACACATTTCATCAAACACATTCTATGCAAACAAACTCTCATTAGTTTTTTTTATGAAATGAAGTAGGAGAAACCTATGACTAGAAAAGGAAAAGTGTAGGTGATACCCCTAGTTGCGTTGATGTGGCCCTGAGCTTGTTAAGGATTAGAGATGAGTGAAGTTGGGTGTGAGGTTCTTTAAAATCGTGGACTCTCTCCATCCATACGTTAACTTGTTTTTGTTGAGGTTTTGGATGACAGTGGATGGAAACTTTGAACTATCACATGCATCATTTGGTCCCTAATATCATGTGCATTAGGAACCTTATTTTGTATATTGCTTACTTTTAGCACATATTCTCTCAGCATGTCATGTCACCCTAGCAGAAATCTTTGGGGCAACTAGCTAGCTACCATGTATGTCCCTTCAAATTATGGATCCTAAATTTTTCATACTCATCAATTCTTTTTACACACCATTGTCACTCATCTCTAACTAAATTTTCTATAATAAAACATGTTTTCCTTTCCCATTCTGGTTTATTACACAAGCATTGTATTTATGATTATGAGGCATGATTAAGAAAAACATTTGTGTTAGGATGTAATGTAATAGTGAGGTAGGGTTGAAGAGATAAAGTTTAGTGTCCAACATTCTTTGTTAGGGGTTTGAGTTACGAACATGTTACACGTGAGGACATCGAGGTTGGTATTTGGTGTGGGCATAGCTCTAATTAATGTTAGTTTTTGGTGGACAGACATGTATGGCACCTCACAGTTGCAGATGGATCTGATACACATGGTAAAAGCAACAAAATAATTGCACGCAACTGTGAGAATACAATACTCTGTCGTAGTTAAGCATTTCAAGATCGATACAATTCTATAACCGATTAATGGTAGAACTTGTGAAATACAATTATCTTTAGCAGTAAACTTTTTTGAAAAAAAGAAAAAAAATATTATTTGCTGATTTAGACGTACTGTTTGATTTCCGTATCACTGAATTTCAAACGTTGAAAAAGGTTAATCTGCTTTAAAAAATTGGCTGGAATTTGGTATCTGTAAAGTAGAACTCCGGTCAGGGTTTTTAAATTCTTTTTAAAATAAAAAAAAAACGGGGAGGAGAAGAAAAAAGAATAATTAACTAATATGTTGAATTTAATTTTAACTTTGGTTTCGTAAAAATGAGAAAATTAATTTTAAATCTAAATAAATTACAGAAAATTGTTAGAATAATTTTAATTTAAATTTTTTAAGGGTTAAATATCTTTTCAATTCAATTTTAATGTAAAATTAGAATTCATTTATTTGTCAAATTTAAAAAATAATATATAAAATCTTCTCAAACTAATTGCATTAATTTTTTTAATGTGTTAAATAACATTCCAAATTCATATTTAAGTTAAAATTATTACATTAAGAAGATTACATTTTTATCTATTTGTAAAAATTGACCATCAAAATATCAATATCATCAAAATATCAATATTAATGTTTGAGGTAAAGACGAATTTCAATTTCATCTTTAAATCTAGTTACTAAACATATTTTGACCCATTTTTAAATTTTATTTTAAACATAAATGACTATTATTATCAACATAATGGTTTATAACCTAAAAGTATTATTAAATTTTATAAATATAGTGATTAAAAAATAATTTATTAACATATTATCTATAAAACAATATTTTGAATTATGTTTATGATGATTTAAATCATTTAACAATTTTCTTATAAAGAATATAATTCAAATGAATTGAAAAAAAAAATGTAAACATAATATAAAATAAAGCGATGCGATAATACTTCAGAGTACCGATTATTTTAAACTGTGTAAGATAATTTTAATTTAATTCTATTTAAATAAATTATTTGAATGATTTTAACTTGAGTAATTTATTTTTATTGAATATTTTTTATTTGGAAGGAATTTTTAAAAATAAAAATATTAGAATGAAAATCCATTAATATATTAGAGATTGTGACACGATGATTATAGATGACAAAGAAATGTGATTTTGTGAGTATTATTCAAACTCATTTATGTTTTGATGGAGAATTCTTGCATTGATTGGATATAGATCTCTAATATAGTTTTTATATGATCATAACTTTTATGCAATTATGTTCAAATGGTTCAAATGATGTATGTCAATTAAATATTTTTTATGCTTGACATTTAAATATTTTTATTCTTTTTTAATTTTTAATTTATTGTATATTTTCCTTTCACATGAAAATGTTTAACACTCTCAATGTTTAACCCTTTCAATAGCATAAACCTTTAATTTAATAGGTAACATAAAAAAATTATCTTCTATACTATATTATACTCTTTTGTTTCGCTAAAATAATTTTTGTTATTTCTCAACCATTGACTATGTTGATATTTGAAAAGTTTAGTTAGATTTCTAAGGTATTTTTCATCTTATCATACCCTTAATTATACATTTGTTTTCCTTTGTACGATTTTATTCAATAATTTCTCAATTTTTTTCTGGGACACACATATGATACATTTTTAATATTTTTATTTTTTGTTTCTTTTTATCATGTAGAATACTATTTTGATATATTTTATATAATAACTTTTTAATTTTCTAACTCATTATCATACTATAATTTTGTCACTATAATTGTATAAATAAATTTTCTTTAATATAATATAAAAATTTATTGTAATTGCCATGATTTTTTTTTATCACCATTCAATATATATTGAAGTTCAAAAGATACAAGAACGATGTTAAAATTTTATTATTATTAGTTTAATCTTTGTTCTTTGCGAGATTTTGATCAAATGATGTATTATAACTTTTATCAGTATATAAAAAAGATATTCATTAAAATATAAAAAAATTGAAGTAGACAGACATTTAAAATATATTTGAATTTAAATATTTGATTTTTTTATATTTTTTTAAAAATATTTTTAATTTTTATTGAACTAGGTTTCATTAATGTTTTCAAATTTATTAAATGTTTTAGTTATCATAAAATTTTATTTGTTTTTCTATTTTGAAATGTTTACAATTATAATTTTTTTTTCTAACTATTTGATATCGAAGAAACAACCTTCTTTTTAATATTGAATTTTTGATAAGATTATGCTTTATTTTTCGTAAGTTTTTATTATTTTATAAAAATTAATTAATTAATATTGAAACAGTAAGATAACGGACATGAGTATGGAGTATGAGCACAAGTATATACCTGTTATTAGGTGGGGATGAGGATGTGATAAAAGTTTGATAGTCCTTGTATTTAGGTGTAAGGAATGAGATGATTTTTTTCCGAGGATGATTGTGACTCAATATTATAATAAAACATCTTATTTTTATTTTTTTGGAGTGATTTGGAATGAAACTAAATAACTATCCCCTTAATTATCAATTAGTTATATAAATTTAGGGGTGGCATAACGGGTCAGCCCGACTCGTTTTGGCCCGGCTCGCTTGTGGCCCGCAAAAAATGGGCTAGGTCGGGCTAGCCCGCCACCCATAAACGGGCTGGATATTGTGACCCGTCCTGTTTTAGGGCGGACCAGCAGACTAGCCCGCGGGCTAGCCTTTTTTTTTAATTTTTTAATTTTTTTTAATTGTTTTTAATTTTTTTTAATTTTTTTTAACTTGTTATACATTTTTGTTTATAAATCTATTATATATATAAATTTATTTATATAATATATAAAAAATATTATTTTTAATTATTTTTAATTTTAAAGATAAAAAAATTATAAAAAAAAATGAGTTGGCAGGCTGGCCCGTTTTGGCCAACTAAATTGGCGGGCTGGCGGGCCAGTCCGACGAGTCTGACCCATTTTGACATCCCTATATAAATTGCAAGTATTGTTTAAAGATAATGTTGTAAGATTTAATGCGAGCAAATTAAATGAAAAATTAGTTGAATCAGATGAAAATAAGTATTTTCTATCTTCCATGATGATTATGGTGCAAACATCATCAATTTTTGTTTGAGATTCTAAATCGATTGGAGATAAGAAATTAATTTATAAGATATAAGTTGGTGGTAATCCCCACCTACAAGTAGGGCTGAGTTAAATTTAAAATTTATTTCTTAACTTCTTAACATAAGGTCGTAGTTCATGAACTTTAACTTATCTTAATGAAATTTGTTGTTTGTTGAGAAAAAAATAATACTTAGATAGCAATTAAGAATCATAATAATATTACAATAAAATATTTAAATAATAATTAATTTTTGTGACTAAAATTTATTAGTGACCAATTTAAATATTAATTTACAAAATAAAAAAATTATCGATTACTAAAAATAGTCACTATTATAAATGAAAAATTATAATTGATAGTTAAATTTATTATTAACTAATTAGAGACAAATTTAGAAACTAATTTTTTTAATAATTAAAATATAACTAACATATAGTAACTTATTTATAAACCAAAACTTTGATAATTAAATTTTTCATTTAAATGTTCAATTATAATATTTTATTTATAATAAAAACTATTTTAATAATTAATAATTTTTTATTTCATAAATTAGTATCTAAATTAATTATTATAATAATTAATAATTTTATATTCGTAAATTGATCTCTAGCGGGAGATTTTTGTGTATGTAACGTTCTGTGAGATAATAACTTTTATATTATTGTCATAGTATGTATGTATATATGAGATATAATAATGGTTTCTGTAACAACCATCATCGTATCTATTATTAACACAGTTAAGAAAAGAAAAAAGTGGAAATACTCTCAAACGTTATCCACACATTTCAAGAAGAAATTGTGGACACACTCTAAAAGTGGGTATAGTAAAAAGTATAAGTAAAAGTTGAATTCAGTGACAATTGTAGTAAGAATCATCATCTTAGGTAATGTTCTTTTCTTAACGTTGATTTTCTTTTATGGCTACCCGAAGGATGTATTCAAATAGATATCACGTATCAATTTCACAAGCACAATTAATTAAGTTTGATAATACACAATTTATAAAATATTATCAAACCTTGAAGTGTTGTTAATATTGATAAAATATTTTGTTCACATATTTTTAAAGTTGAATGCTTGTGAACTCAACCATTGTACATTAATAAGAAACTACAAGAAATTTTATAATTATTGAAAGATGTGTTTATCGATAAACATAAATATGTTGATAAATCCAAATTTATCAATGACTTTTAAAATTTAAATTATTGATGAATATTTTTTGTTGATAATAAACTCGTTAATAAAAATTGTTAGCATAACAATTTGTATTACCAACAAATATTTTTTGTCGATAATGTATCTAACAATCATTTCTATCAGAAATTTGTAATTTATATTATTGACAAAAATATTTGTAGGTTAATTTATTGAAAAAATAATCAACGAATTTTCTGTCAGTTTAAAGGAAAGATGGATGAAAAGAGAAAGAGAAGGAACATGAGGAGGAATAGAATGCGTGACAATGACAATAGTGATCGAGTGTAGTGACAGTGTTCGAGAGGAAGAAGATTGAGGAAAAGATGAGGAAAAAAAAAAAAAGAAAAGAAAAATCAAATCGTGATATTTACCAACAAATATGACCAATAATTAAAATTTATTAGTAATTACTAAATGGTATTTACTTGACAAATTTATAACCATAAAATTACCAACAAATTTTTTGTTATCAATAATATGTTGATAAATTCAAATTATTAACAAAATTGTTATTATTGATAAATCGTGTCTATCAATAATACACAATCCTTTTTATACTGTTTATAAGTAAAAAATAGTTAATTTATTATTCAACTAGTTAAACCATTATAAATATATTATCCAAATTTCATATAATTTTGCTTTCCTAGTACCCAATGACGATGCTGTAGAATTAGTCCACGAAGTTTATCAAAGAACACAAAAAAATCTACCACAGACAGCACAAAACCAATAATAAAAATCGTAAAGAATCAAGAAGAAGAAAAAAAAATTAAACACACAATAATTTAATATGGTTCAATAAGAATGTTAAAAACTTCAATATAAGTTCAAGACCTAGGCTTTATTGAGAACAAAAATTTATCTTCCTCACATAAATTAAAGAGATAAAAAAAAAAAAAAACCTTAATAGAGACTACTACTTAATTGTTGATCTTTCATAAAGTGAACGCTCAACGTTTACTTAACAATTCATATATACAGTTAACTTCATTCCTTGTAGAAAAAGGCCTGTTTGTATAACTCAATTATAAATAATTACCTTCGAATAATAAAATCACTAACGTGTGTAATATGTGTGTCACGTAGAAAACTCACATTATTTATAATGTATAACAATATATCAAGAAAATTACGTTTACATTTTATAATATTAATTTTATTTTTAATTATTTTATAAATAATTTATTTGGACCGCTATTCTAAAAATCTTTTTTATCTTAAATTATTATTTTTAACTTATTTTATACATATCTTATTCTTTTTTAATTTTACATTTAATAATTATTTTAAAAATAAATTATATATTGATTATTAATCTTAACTTAAATTTTTTTAAAATTAAAAAATACGAACACTTCATCCACGCATATATGCTCGCTAGTTAACATAATAGTAATACTTGTTTTCATTTATTAGGATGTCGGACGAGTTACAATAAGAACTCTCAATAAATAAGCATTTTGAGTTACTTTCTACTTAACTTCATAGACTTTTTTGTCTTGGGATTTTTCTTAAATTTTGCATTACCTTGCTAAACTTCATCAAATCTCACGTTTTCATTGTTAACGAGCGATCTTAGTGCAAGAGAGAGGAAGAGTTAGAGTCGGTTAATGTTGTTGTAAACTTTTTAGTATTGTATTTGAATTCACATATTATGACTTTTTGCTAGCTTGGTCCATATACTTTTGAAACCAATTACTATCTTATCTATAACTTCCTTTTTGTTCCTTTCGGGCTGAAAGTGGAAAAAAAAAAAGATAAATGTTTCGACGTTAAATTTAATTTTGTTTTACTGTACTTATTTCTCTAGTGTATTTATATGACTTCAGCCTTTTTTCGATGAAAAAAATAACTTCGATCGGATTGGCTTTAATAAATTTCCTTGTAATCAATTTTAAAATTGATTAAATTTATATTTGCTTTTATCACAACTAGTATGAGACCCGTGCGTACGCACGGGCCTTTTTTTGTTTTTTTGTTATTGCTGTGTTGTGTGTTTTGGGTTTGGGATATTGTTATTCTATTGATCGATACAATTTTAATTTATATTTGAAACAGTTATAGGGAAATCTAATATAACAAAATACTGTTTTAAAAAACGTACTTAAAAAAGCGCTGTGTTTTTCCAAAATAATAAAAAACTGAAAGGGAAAATATGTGAGATATAGTAATAATTAATTTTGTTGAAAAAATATGTGGGTTTTTGGCGGCAATGCATATTCCGAAAAATTCAGAGGGTCTTTTTGTATCTCTGCAAAGACTGCATTGCAATTTCCATTTGCCTTTTCAGTTTCCGAAAAATTCCGAGGGTCTTTTCGTATCTCTGCAAAGACTGCATTGCAGATTTAATTTGCCTTTTCAGTTTCGTGTAGTGTTTACTCTCAGTGCTTTGGTTTTCCATTTTTACGTTTCTGAATCAGAAGATCGGGTGCCCTACAGACTTCCATTTTCATCTGCTTGCATGGAGGACAAAGGTGCAAAACGCTTTAGCTTTAACAACTTTTTCCAGAACTCCATAATGTTTATGGATCGTAGACAGGTTTGTGTTTATAGTTTCGGTATTTGAATTTCGTTTTGCTGTATAATTTCTTGGCCACCTTAATATCATCATCGATTCGTCCCTGTAGCCGTTTCTCTTATAAAGATCGCATCTTTTTGGGTTTTTGAATCAGCCTTAAAGTCTGGGTAATATGTTTTTCAGGAGTTTTTAGATTTTGACGAAGGGTTCTTTTTGGAATGGGCTGATACGTTGCTTATAGGAACAAATTTTTTCTCAGATCCGAGGGGAAACGTTTTTAACATTGAGTTTGAGGAAAGGCTTTTGGCCGACAGGAAGTTTGTCGGTGGAACTCAAATTTTAAATTTTTATGGTATAGATGATGCTGCATATATATGCACCCTGTATTGCGGTGATCGATATTTTAGGTTAAGAGTATTTGACGTACACTGGAAGGAAGTACGTTATCCTGCTGTAGGGAATTCAGGAGCATCGCGAAAACTATGTAAACTTTCATGCTCACCAAGGTTCTTCCAATGTTTTCGACTGATGGTGGATACATCAAAGGTAACATTTTTCATACTTCTTAAATATTATTTCGTTGTATTGTAGGTAATGTTAGTTTTTTATTTAATGTTTGTGAACAGCTATTCATAGTTTTGCCAGAGGAGTTTCGAATGTTTTGTCAAGATGATCTCAAACTGGACTCCAAGGTGCAACTGTATGATCCCCTATACAAAAAGTTCGAGTTCTTTGTGGACATCAATATAGATGGCTGTTTTGTTTTGTTTAGTTTCTTGGAGTTCTATAAGTATTATGGATTGAATAGCAATTTTTACGTACATTTTAGTTATGTAGGAAACAATGTTTTTGTTTATAAGATTTACTTGGCTGAAGGAACACAAATATTGTATGAGAGGGTTTCATCTGAACCGTTGAACAATGATGGTAATACTTCGACTGGTAATGGAAATCACAACTTGACAAAGAAGCTAAGTCAATATGATGTTGAATCTTCATGTCTGGTATGCAACTTCTTTATTGTTTTAATTTAATCTTTGAATTTTCGTTTTGCTGGTTTGTCTAAATTAATTTCATTGTGTTACAGTATCTGCACTCAAATTTTGCTAAACAGTTCTTGGATAAGGATAGGAAGAGATACTTCATTACCAATGAGACCTGCAGACGCTGGCCTTGCAGAATTCGATGGACTGGAAGAACTTGTTATGAATGCTATATCACATGTGGGTGGAAAAGATTCTGCAAAGACAATCTGTTGGTTGCTGGTGATATCATTCAATTTGCAATGGACACTGAGAAGAAAAATGTAATCCATGTAGTTAAGGTTTAGACTGTAAAACCTTCTGCAGTAGTTTTAATGTAGTAGTTTGAACAACTGGAATACTTTAGCATGTTTTAACCGTACATCTATATATTTTATTAAGTATTCTACTATTTTATTTCTTGTGTTAGTATTGTGTGCTCAATATTGTTAATATTTTTATCCGTACTTATATTTTTGTTTTTATATCCGTTATTGAATTTTCTTAGTCGATGATGAATTGGTCTTTAATAAGCTATGACATCCAAGTTTAATTGTTATTTTGTTTCAACAATGACGTACAAAACTATTACCAACTTTTTAAAAAAATTTCAATTACTCAAGTTGGGTATAATTTGAATTAAAAATTTACAAACATATGATTATCATTACAACAGATGTTGATCCATAAATTTGAACAAAGAATTATTGACCGCTGGTTTGTACATATTGGTAATGGTTTTTATTGTTATTGGTCCATAAATTGGTGTAAAACATGTTATTTGGAACCGTGTAATAGGCTCTTGTACAATTATACTGGGAGATATACATTTATATTCACCACTCATCTTCGGATTTGAAAATATATCAAATCCATTCGTTTGTTTCGGGGTTCGTATCATAACGCCGTTAGGTTGAAGATATTCTGTTATGTAGTTTTAATTAATATAAATATTTTACCGTGACGTTGTTATGTAATGGAGGTGCATAAATCAATTAACGTGGTGTTGTAAGTTAAGTTAACGATGAGTTGGTGGATGAGTTGGTTTTGTCTTAAATATAGCTTTGCATATGTGGAGTAATGGTAGAAAGCAATGGTAGAGCTTCGCGGTTTCGATATTGCTTCGTACAATCGTTCATCAAATTCAGCTTGTATGAAGAAAGCAGAAATGGGACCAGAGAACAAAATATGCATCGATCTGGGTAAGAATTACTCTTCCATCACTGTGATCTAGCTATGAAATTGGGCGTAATGAAAAATTTTTAAATTTGTCTTTAAAGTTTCATGAATAAGATAATTACCCACTCTGTCGATCGTTATTGGATTTAACAAATCAAGTGTATACGAAATCAGTTTCTTAATCTGGTATCTAACAACGCGATTTCTAATTTCCAGCATCGACCACGGGTAGACGTTTCACGCATCATTGGCCTGTTTGGATGTATCTCCAAACAAAGTAAGTTTCTACTACAATGGTTAACAATATGTCATACTATATCATAGTGCTGGACAAAATAATTTGAAATTAATAACAAAAGATTGCCAAGCTATACATTTTGGAACACTTCTTTGTAAACAACATTTGTTGTTTTGCTGCATCTTTTGTTGTCATTGTCATGGATTAAGATCTTTAATCCAGATTTACTTTGAACTCTAGAAACTGCAACGTAGAGCTGACCGTGGCTAAATACGGGTGTCGGCAAATACAATCCGACAAAACCTAGTGACTGTCCTTGAGATTTGTTTATTGTCATTGCATATGAAAGCATAATGGGAAATTGCTTTCTAATTAGCTTAAATGGCCATGGGGACTGGGACGGAGACATTGACATTCGAGGAATATAAATTTCTTCACCATCCTTGTTACCTGTTATCAATTTAGCACCTATGACATGGTTTGCAAGCCTGGTGACAATCAATCTGCTTCCATTGCATAATCCTGTAGCTTGGTCCAAGTTTCTCATGAGCATTATAGGTACTCCAATCTTTAGTTTGATCTTATGGTTAGGAAGTCCAGACATACTGAGTGAATTTAGGAACTCAGAGGTTATATTGCTATAAGCATCACTTGAAGCGGATTCATCCACTGAATCAGAGCTAAGATATTCTTTTTCTTCTCCTGCGAACAATTGTTAGATATAATAATAAGACTATTATTAATACCGATCTTTCCAACATGTACCATTATAAATTCATGATCTCCATTGGCATACCTGGAATTAGTGATAGCATGTATTCATTGATTTGATTGACAATCTCAATTCTACTTGCTAATATTGCTCTGGGCTGCAGAAATGATTCTTCTGTGTACTTGTGAATTAAATCTGGATATGTTGTATTCACAATTGCTTCTATGGGATCATTGAACTCTGAAATCAGAAATTCTTTGGGTATTTCGACTTCTACTAAACCGTCATTTGGTTCTTCTAACTTACCATCCCCAATTTTAACAATCCAATCCGAGAATTCCTGAATCTCAGAAGCAGTACTACCTTGTAAACCTGGTTGTTGCAGACGCATATTTTTGGTCAATGTTAGAACTTCACAGTGATCCCAAAGATAAGACGCATTGATTGTAGAATTTACAATATCAGACCTGCTACCTCCAGGGATAACAGGAAGGATTTGCCTAAAGTCACCTCCGAATAGTATCACTTTTCCACCAAAAACAGCATTCTCTTTCGTCATACCACCCATTATGTCATTCAAAGTTCTATCTAATGCTTCAAAACAATATTTGTGTGCCATTGGAGCTTCGTCCCAAATAATAAGTTCAGCTTTCTTTAACAATTCCGAAGCTTCAGATCCTTGTTCGATATTGCAAACTGAATTATCTAATGTTGGTACTGGAATCTTAAATTTAGAATGTGCTGTTCGTCCTCTTGGTAGTAATAGAGAAGCTATTCCACTTGAAGCAACTGTCAGTACAATTTTTCCTTCAGAACGAAATGCAGCTGACAACGTTCTCCACATGAAAGTTTTTCCAGTTCCACCATATCCATATAGGAAGAATACTCCTCCTTGTTTATTTAGAACGGCCTTACTAACCTTTTCATAAATTTGCTTTTGTTCAGCTGAAAGGGATTGTTATGACAGTTGTTAAATAATGTCATTTTCATTTAAAGTAATACAATAAGAAAGAACATAGCTTCTAAACCTGTCATTGATCTTAAGTTGGATTGGAACAATTGTCGTTGCTCAGCAATGTTGTAATTCAGTTCTGCATAAATAAGCCTATTTCCACAATTTTGAACAACAAAATCATTTGGGTATGGCATGGTTGGGAAGAATTTTAAACTGCTTCTATTCTCTTCAAGCAATTTCTCTATCTCGATCAAAGTCAGGTTTTGGAGCATTTCTGTTGCAATGGTTAAATCTGCGTACAAATAATTTTTAGAATATATTGTTACATTGGAATAGACAATCTCGTTACCCAATTCATGTGCAAATACACAAAATAGATATAACCTGCAATTCCGGAAATATTTCTCTCACGATACAAAATTCCATCTGCAAGCCACTCCCATGTTTTGTTCCATAGATCTTCTGGATGATTAACGCTATTCGACAGCAATATAGTAACGAATAGTTTCCTAAGATAATATCCGGAACCCCAATCTTTTGCTTCTCTCATAGCTTCAACATATTCTGTATCATCTGTTAAAATTCCTAGAGCTAAGCAAGCTTCTCTAAATGTAGAATGTTACATTGTTAACTGTTCTTATATCTATGTACGATGTTGGACCTTTTACATGGGTTAGCATTCTCCTAAGATAAAACACTTCACCAGTACTTGGAGGTACCCAAATTAGCCTTCCAATAGTATTTCCTCTTTTCCTTGGTTTCCAACATCTATCTTTCTTTACATAAACAAATTTGGAAACGAATTCAGCATATGTTAAATTTCTGGCTTCTGCATATTTCTTATTACATTCCATCCAGCCTGTAAACATTGATTCTGAAACTGTTGCTTTTTCCACAATATCATCCATTTGGTCATCATCATTAAAGTACACTGCCTGTTCTCCCGGTAGATGAAAAAACAATCTTTCTACTGCTGGATTTCGTCCATGAATGGGGAACGAAAATATTCTCCAACATGCCTCGCATGGAGATACGTATCTGCAGTCCAGATATTGTTTGATTTCATCTACTGCTTGTGTATTAAAATTTCCGTCGTTCTGCTGTGGAACTATGGCAGCTGTTATTCTGTCGTAACCTTTGTTGATATACTTAAATAAGTACTTGATCGAAGTACTGCGATTACACCATTCCACATTTATATGTGCTTGGTACTTAAGAAGTAGTTGAGGGTTATAAGGAACCACAGAACGGTTATCAAGGCAAACACCATTCTTTGTCACAGTTGATGAATCGCTCCTTCTTCGATAATGTGGATATCCATCTTCTGATACACTGGTGGTGTTCTGAAAGTTTTTTGGATATAGGCGCGAGCATTTTCCATTTTTCATGCAAGGCAAGGATCTGTTTATAGTACCACAAGGACCGTGTATCATGTGATCTAGAACACATTGATGCAGTTCAGGACATGTAATTGGACACGGGATTTCAGCAGAGATGACTTTGTCAATATCATCAGGAGTTGGGTATTTACTGCTCGGATGCAAAAAGATGAGCAAGTGTGCATGTGGTAGGCCGCGCTTTTGAAATTCTATAGTATATATGACTACAAAATAATCACAGA
>Ga0209589_1007234_pt1 | contig 17936 bp, 8 predicted proteins | sample CowpeawhiteBW_FD_187525 | JGI IMG/M metagenome (GOLD analysis project Ga0209589, IMG submission 187525) | Root nodule microbial communities of legume samples collected from California USA - Cow pea white BW (SPAdes) (version 2) | ecosystem: Host-associated > Plants > Roots > Nodule | place: USA...
ATATATATATATATATATATATATATATATACGGTTACTTAATTAATTGTGAATATTTTAATAATTTAAACGAGAATGGAGATATGGCGGGGACGAGTATTATGGCGGGGATATGTACATCCCCATACCCAACTGAAAAAGTTGGGGATTCTCCATACCCATACCCAGTCAATGCGGAGATTCCCGTCAAAACGGGAACGGGTTCGGACAATACCCACAAGAACGGATTTATTTGCCATCTCTATGTGGAATGGATTAGAGAAATTAACTAGATGTGAAATGAGCCAAATCGGAACAAATAGACCGCATTACCATCCCATGAATTCTAGAGATTATTTTGCATTCCTAACTAAGAAATTTGTAATCATCTTCGAATCCAAAAATTAATCTTGTAACCAAAACTGATTTCAAATTCTAAAATTGTATTTTGAACTGCATAATTTGATCCAAAACATAATTTAAAATGCATTTTGAATTTAATATATTTGAAATAATGAGAAAAAGGTTATCCGCATGGTAACGTATTCTTCACTATAAGTTAATACGCGATGACACTTTTTCCACAACTGTAACGAATTGATGTGATTGAGATGCTTATTATTTTCTAACCCATTTTCTAGGGTTAGACGACTTAGAAATTCAACAAATAATAATGCATTCAATGCTGTTAATGTGATGTGACCTTGTGAAGACCAAGACTTGCTTCGCATATCCAGGTTCTGAATGATATAACCCTTTCGCTGAGGCAGAGAATGAAAGTTTGTGTTTATGGAGGAGCGTGAGTTTTACTTTATTGCCCTTTATTTGAAGTAAAAATCCATATGATAGTTTTCGAATTGAGTATAAAATTTGTGACTTGTTTCTTATATTGATAGTTTATTTCACACAAATGTTTATTATAGACTTGTTTCTTCATAGGAAATGTCTTGTAAGTTTTAAATCCTAATTAACTTATCCAGGAATGAATTATATGCCTATTATAATTCACTGGAAATTCTCTTAGAAAATCCGTAGAAAACTATTTTTTAATATTATTTGTAGGAACAAAAATCTTACCATGAAAAACTTTAGTAGCAATTTTTTGATCCAAATTTAATAAATGGTCAGATGAGTGGTATCTGTTTTATTTGATCATGCTTGATTTTTTTCTTATTGTACTAGATTAAATGATAATTTTATAAAATTTTAAATAATTTTTAAATGAATGTTAATAAAAATTTAGTCATTCAGTTGAAATATATTATTCATTGAAGTTAAATTGCAGTTGAAATAAAAGAAAAATTGAACATCTGATTAACTATGTATGGATTTAAAACAAAAACAATTATCATTTTCATCTTTATCCTTCTATTATTTTCATTTTCATAATTCTATGTTGAAACTTTCTTCCTTGCTTGACTTGGAATAGTGAACAAGGATAGGACGGAGAAATTGAGCCTCGTTCATATAATGCCAATTACTTAAACACTGTTGCTGAGAAAAATAATAATTATATATGGTGGTGTTTGTTCTTTCATTCATACAAAGGTTTAGAGCATAGCAGAAATTTCATATCAGAAAAATTATAATGGGCAGTTACTTTCTCAAAATATTGTTCCCAGTGCTGGTGTGTCTTGTGCATCCCAAAGTATCCGTTCTTGGATTGAACTCGCTATCACAGAGTTCACAAGTGAAATGCATAGAGAGGGAGAGACAAGCACTCCTCACTTTCAAACAAAGTGTCCGAGATTACTATGGCCTGCTGTCCACGTGGAGGGACGATGAAAATAACAGAGCTTGTTGCAGATGGGCAGGTATTGAGTGCAACAATGAAACTGGTCACGTAGAAATGCTTAATCTTCGAGGTTCAGAATCGTACTATTTGTCAGGTCCAATCAATATTTCTTCATTGGTTGATTTGAAAAAATTGAAATATTTGGATCTCAGTTTTCATCATCATTTCAGTGGCGGTCAAATTCCGTCATCCATAGGCTCCTTTCAAAGCTTAAGATATCTCAATCTATCATGCTCAAGATTCTCAGGGACAATTCCTTATGAACTTGAAAATCTCTCAAAGTTAGAGTATCTTGATCTAAAAACAGCAAGTATATATGGAGAAATCCCTTCACAACTAGGAAAGCTGTCAAGTCTACGACATCTAGATCTAAGTAACAACGACGATATATATGGAGAAGTTCCTTCTCAACTTTGGAATCTCTCACATTTGACGTATCTTGATCTTTCTCACAATGACCTTCATGGTGTAATTCCTTCTCAACTTGGAAGAATGTCACGTTTGAGGTATCTCGATCTGTCAGGAAATTCACTTTCCGGAACACTCCCTTTCCTGGATGGAAATCTTCCTCTCTTGCATTATCTTAGACTTGATGGCAGTTCTGGTCTTAAAATAAAAGATGAAAAATGGATATCTTCGCTCTCTTCATTAACAACTCTTGGCCTCGAATCATTTCCGTACTTTGGCTTCTCTCATCCCTGGCTTCAAATGATTAGAAAGCATATTCCAAACTTAAGAGAGCTTAGTCTAGTAAATTGTACTCTTTCAGACGATCATATTTTATCTATTTTTCCTTCTCATTCCAACATTTCCACTTCTCTTTCCATCCTTCATCTATCTTATAATATGTTGACGTCATCAACATTTCAGCTGTTGTCCAACTATAGCTCTAATCTCCAAGAGCTTCATCTTTCTCACAATAACATTGTTTTGTCGTCTCATCACTATCCAAACTTTCCTTCTCTTCAGATCCTTGATCTCTCCAATAACAATCTGAATTTGTCATCATCAAGATTTCAAGGAAATTTCAACTTTAGCACCAAACTACAAGAACTTCTTCTACAAAATTGCAATGTTACAGACACAAGTTTTCTTGTGCCAACCATGCCCATTAAATCTTTATCTTCTCTTGTCACTCTTGATCTCTCAGAAAATCTATTGAAATCATCAGCTGTATTTCACTGGGTTTTCAACTTCACTGCCAATCTTCAAAGCCTTTCCCTTTATAATAACTTGATAGAAGGTCCCATTCCAGACGCACTTGGGAAAGTAATGAAGTCTCTTGCAGTTCTCAAACTTGGTTCCAACAAGCTGAAAGGCGAGATTCCAGCTTCCCTTGGGAGCATATGCACATTGAAGAACTTATACCTTAGCCATAACAACTTGAGTGGGGAAATTTCTAGCTTCATTCAGAATTCTTCTTGGTGCAACAGACATGTATTTGAGATTCTTGATTTATCATATAATCGGATTATTGGCATGCTGCCTAATCTTTCAATCTTTACATCTCTGAGAAAATTAGATCTTTCCAATAATCTGTTAAATGGAGAAATACCTGAAAGCATTGGGTTGCTTTATCGGTTGCAGTCTCTGTACCTTGAGGATAATTACTTGGAGGGTGATATCAATGAGTTGCATCTCACAAATTTGTCGCAATTGATTGCACTGGACTTAACAGACAATTCTTTGTCCCTGCAATTTGCTACTACCTGGATTCCACCTTTCCAATTGTTTACTTTGGCATTAGGTTCTTGCAAATTGGGTCCAAACTTCCCAAGCTGGCTCCAGGCTCAAAATCAGTTAATCTTTCTGGATATTTCTGATGCGGGGATTGACGACTTTGTACCACATTGGTTTTGGAGTAAGGTACAGTCTATGAATGACGTCAATATGTCTTACAACAGTCTTAAAGGTTCAATTCCGAATTTACAAATCAAGTATACCGAATATGGTCTAGATAACGTAATTCTAAATTCTAATCAACTCGAAGGTGTAATTCCTTCTTTTTTGTCATATGCTGCTGAAACATTGGATCTATCAGAAAATAAGATTTCAGGTTTAAAGACGTTCTTGTGTGAAAATAGAGCCTCAAAAAGCATGCACACCTTGGATGTTTCTAATAATGAAATAGTGGGACAAATTCCTGACTGTTGGGAACATCTAAGTTCACTTAAATTTCTTGATCTAAGAAATAATAAATTATCAGGGAAGATTCCACAGTCCATGGGTACTCTTGCTAATATGAAAGTGTTGGTATTAAGAAACAACAGTTTTATTGGAGAACTCCCACTCAGATTGAAGAATTGCTCTGGGATAGCTATATTAGATGTGAGTACAAATTTGTTGTCTGGTTCAGTACCTTCGTGGATAGGAGAAAGTCTGCAACAACTGAAAATCTTGAGCTTGCGAGGAAATAACCTCTCTGGTAATTTTCCCGTACATTTATGCTATTTGAACCAAATTCAAGTCATGGATCTCTCAAGGAATAAATTGTCAGGAGAAATTCCAACATGTGTGAGGAATTTTTCTGCAATGATTGAACGGACACTACCAAGGGAAATTTCAAGGGTACGAAAAATTTCAACTGTTGGGTCTTATCCTGATATTTATGACTCTTACTTGCTATTAACGTGGAAAGGTAAAGATTATGAGTTTTGGAATCCTGAGAATCTGCTGAAGATCATTGACCTCTCAAGTAATGATTTAACAGGTAAAGTACCGAAAGAGGTTGGATATTTAGTTGGATTGGTTTCTTTGAATTTATCAAGAAACAACTTTCATGGAGAAATTCCTTCTGAGATTGGGAATTTAAGTTTGTTAGAATTCCTTGACTTATCAAGAAATAATTTCTCAGGCAATATTCCTTCTACTCTTCCCAACATTGATAGTCTTGGTGTGTTAGACCTATCAAACAATAATCTCAGTGGAAGAATCCCTCGGGGGAGACATTTTGAAACCTTTGATGCCTCTTGTTTTGAAGGAAATATTGATCTTTGTGGTGAGCAACTTAATAAAAGTTGTCCTGGAGACGAAAAAACAGTACAACCTCAAGAAGCAGCCGGTGATGATGGCAATTCAGTTTTTCGTGGAACGTTATACATGAGTTTTGGACTAGGATTCTTTACAGGTTTTTGGGGTTTACTAGGAACAATACTACTTTGGCGACCGTGGAGATTTGCTTACATCAGATTCTGTAACAGACTGATGGACTACATAGTTCTAAGGGTTGAACTGAACCTTGTCAAGTTCCATCGGTGGCTCAAAGGCTAGCAGCTTTTTCTTCCAACTTGTGAGTGTTCGTTTCTCTTCATAAAATTGTTCTGTTTGGAGAAGTTTACCTGTTTTCAGACAACACTATTACTCCTTTTGGCTAAGCTCGATTTTCAGTTTCATTTAATTTACTACTAAATAAAGCCTCTAATTATTCTTCATCACGACTAATACGTATTCTGAATTGTATCATAAAGTTTGCAGCTTATAGAAGATTAACTTCAAAACTTCTATCCAGGATGAAAAGCTGCATGGATTACTGGAGTAGTATACGTAATTGAGGTTCACAGTGTAATGCAAAATCAGTGTTTCAACAAACTTATTTGTTTGATTGTCTACTATTGTAATGAACGCGTAGCTCTTTTAATTTTTTTTATGTCAATACTGTTTATATCTGTAATGTGATGGTTTTGCTTTCTTTCTTGAATGCAAAACTTATTTAGCGTTTTTTTTTTTGAATATGCATATCTAATATTTTATATATTTTTTTTATATCGTTTCAGGCAAAAAATTGCAAAATATAATGTTATACCTTTGACTTAATTAGCCACTAAAATATATAGATGTGTCTTTTGAAAAATTGTTTTACAATTTTATTCTGTTTTATTAAAACTATGAAATGCTAAAGTTAACTTTTATGTTTGATTTAAGTGAATATGTAATTAATAAAATTCCAGCCAAACCTAGAAACAAACAAATATAATAAGAAAGAAAAAGAACACCTAAGAGAGGGGAGAGCTAGAGTAATATATATTTGGAGACAACCATGCTCATGTAATACCTCAACTTTACATAAGTTGCTAAGAGAATTAATATTGAAACTGCATACTACATATACCAATTATATACATTATTATGTATGTTTTTTTTTGTGACATCTGTTCTTAAAAAGCAAGCTTAAAACATAAAAAAAAAAACTCTTAAATTATAATCAAATTTAGAAATCAATTAAAAATATGTTTAAACACTAATTTAAAGATCAATTTTTAATTAGAAATTAATTTTTTTAATAGACAAAACTTTGACTGCTAATGTTAGATAATGTTTATAGGCTTGTTTCTTTAATATCAATTTATCCAGTACTTAGTGCAGATATGAATCAGTTTTTATAAGACGTCAGATTTTGGAAAACTGATATATATATATAATTGTTTTATGCAAAAATTGTCTTTCGACTAGTGTAATACAAAGGGCATAGATATATATATTTAATATATTGATATGTTGATATAGATGATCACATTTTATAAAATTTTAAATATTGTTCAAAATAAACTACTAAAATTTATTTAACAGTTATATTATCATAGAAGTTCCACTGTAGTTTAAATAAAATTTTGAACACCTAATTATCTCTTCTTAAGTGGATATGAAAAATAATCAAAAAGTAAACGACCAAGTATGAAAAAATAATAGGGTTTTCCATAATTAATATATTGATGTGACTTAGGTGCTTAATTTTCTTGCCCATGTTGTAGGTTAGAAGACTTGGAAATTCAACAAATAATGCATTCATTGACGTTGGTATGACCAGAGGCGGAAGAATGAATAGACAGGGGAGCCATGGCTCCCCAACCATTTTTTTTTTTACTTTATTATTTATATATTTCAAAAATAATATTTATAAATTATTACTTTATTTATATTAATTAATTTTTATTTTATTTTATTTTTTATATATTAAAAAATATATATATTTATATATTATTATTTTATTTATATATCATCACCTTATTTATATTAATTTAGTTTGTAAAATTTTTTTCAAAATTTAAAAATTACCTTTTTTTTCTCTATTATAATTTTTTATACTTTTTTATTTGGTTTCTCTCTTGGGTGTCTCCATCTCTTTCTCTCGTTTTATTTTCATCTCAATTTTCATCATCAATTTCTTATTATTTTCAAAATCAAATTGCACTACGGCAAAATTGAAGAGTTCATGAACATTTTGGACCGAACAATTTCTTCTTTTGAGTAAGTTCATCTTTTCCTTTTTTTTTAAGCAATATGTTTTCCTATTGTGGCTTTTGTACGCTCTAGGCATATCTCTATCTGTTAGAGATTATAAAATCATGCATTAATTGTTTATCAAACTCTTCTTTGTGTAGATAGAGCAATTTTAGGCTTTGAAGTTATGTAAGGGAAGAATAAGATTAGGAATTTACTCTAAGGTAAGGGAAGCTAATCATTTAAAAGTTATTAGTTTTCTTAAAATATTGAGTCTTGCTTTTAAGATTTAATTTGGAGTATTCATAATTTTATCTTTTGTGTAAATAGGTGAGAGGTGAAAAATTTATATTAGAAAAATTATCATAAAGAGTAAAAAAATTGATTCTTTTTTCAAGAGGAAAACTTGTGATGAAGATGAAAAAAATGCATCTACGACATCTAAAATTGAGAAACTTCATGAAAATCCAAATATTGAAGAAAACAAAAAACAACTCTCTAAAGTTCCTAAAGTTACATATAATGAATTTGAAAATACTTTAGAACGTGATCCGGGAAAGTGTCTTCAAATTTGGCAATACCCACCAAATCAAATTGATGAGGTCCATATCAAATGCGTCTAGAAAATTATCCATTGTCTGATAAAGATAATCATCCAAGAAGATTTCAGTACACATGGTTTAGCTTATTTCTTTCATGATTAGAGTATTCGCCATTAAAAGATGTTACATATTGCTTACCGTACTATCTTTTTAGTAAAAAATCAAGCGGACGACCTGGTTTAATAAAAAAATAATTTATATATAACAAATATAATTTGGTCCCTAAAATTTTTTGACAAGATCACAAAATCAATCATAGAATAAAATCGTGAAATTGTATAAATCATCATTTTCTTTTTCAAATTTTTTGATGCATATATAACTTGAGTTAGGGAAAACTAATTCATTTTATAGTTCTAATTGAATCATTTAAGGTTGTTAGGAGGCAAACATATCTTTATATGACTTAGCTAGCTAAGAATCTATGGATTAAGGATTACATTAGTGTACTTCTAAGCACAATGAATAAACTTTGTTAAATAAATAAACAAAAACAGTAAACTTTGTTAAATCAATTAAACAATAAACTTTGTTAAATCAATCCACACATATGTTTTATACAATGTGGATAGGACACTTAGTCGAATTAGTGTGATTAATCTTGAATTGGGACGCCATCACTACTCTTCTTCAAGCCCAAAGAAACAAGCTCAAATTAATTAATCTTCCAAATTTTTTATATTAGAAAATTTCTAAAAAAAATGTTGCTAATGGGAGTTGAATCTAATACATCTCATATGCTACCCAAATACTCTAAACAAATTAGTTATATATAACTTCTTTACACTACAAGAAAATGTCTCATTAAACATCAATTTTAGTGACCAAATGTTGTTAGTCACTATATTGACCAATTTAGATACCAATTTACAAAATAAAAATTGATTGGTTACTAAAATAGTCATTATTATGAATACAAAATTATAATTGGTATTTAAATTGATTTCTAAAATTTAGTTGTCAAGGTTTCAACTACTAAAGTAAATTGGTCACTAAACATTTTCTACCAAGATTTTTGCTAACATAGGAATTAGTTTCTAAATTAGTATCTAATTAATTAGTAACCAACTTAGCGACCAATTATATTTTTTTTATTTATAATAGTGACTATTATAGTAACCAATAATTTTTTATTTTTTAAATTAGTATCTAAAGTATCCCCATAATGACTAACAACTTTTGATCACTTAATGAGCCAACTCAACCCAGCTCACTTCTAAGCGAGTCAAAAAAATTCGAACCCGGCCCAGCCCACCGCTGGTTGGTGGGTTAAACGGGTTGTCTCACATACTCACTTAATTAAAAAAATACAATTTTTATTTTTTGTCATTCAAAACTAGATTATAATTCTAATTAAAATCTAAAAAAACTTTAATACAATCCATACATAAACTAAAATCACAAAAATACAAATTATTTATGTGTTGGCTAAAAAAACGACATAACATGACCCAGATGCAAAGTCCAACTTAACAAACTTAACAAAAACACTTGTGTGACCCTTTATTTGCGGGTTGGTGAGCCAACCGGGCTCACCACAGGTTCAACCCGGGTGAGTGATAAGCTTGATAAATACTTGGTATTTAAGCTTATTACCCTCTTTTATTTGTCTTTATTTCATGTGTTTGGTGTTTATTTCTTAGGTAGTTTATTAGTATTTTGTGTTTTGTTTAGTTAGAAGTATTTTTCTTTTCTTTGATCATTGTATAGGTAATTGTATAGGAAAATGGAAGACTTCAAAGCTGTCTGTCAGGACCATCTCGCCCAGCCAGAGCCCCCCACTCGCCCAGCGAGAAGTCTGTCTCGCCCAGCAAGACATAGTAATTGTGTGGCAGTTAAGTGATCTCTCGCCTAGCAAGAGATAGGGCTCGCCCAGCAAGCAGACAGTTCTGGTTGGTTAAGTGTCGAGAATCAAAGGAAAAGAGTTAGTTCTTTTGTTGTGGAAACGTAGAAAAACTTGAAAGCTTCGGTCAAGGGCACCTTGTGGACGAAATTACAACAAATTCTTCCATCTACTCGTGCGAATTCATCAAATCCGTATGTTCTAGATGATTAGGAGTAGTTAATCTCTATTTTCATTAGGATTGGATGTAATGAATTCATACACTATGTAACTTTTCCTATGCAATATAATCTCCTTCGTATTGTTCTATCTTGATTATTAATGTGTATGATAGGAATATCATGTTATTTGTTGTTACTAAATCATTGGAAAATGAATTTGGAACTAGACATGGATAGAACATCCCAAGAGTTATGATCTAGGAATAGACATTATCTCTTGGTCATTCTAAAATGTGATCTTAATGCAAATTGTATGCTAAAATGGCTAAGGAATTAGAGTTTTAACATATGATTTAGAACTTGCTTCTAAGGGATTAGAGTAAGTGTGCTTTTAACATGAATGTGAGTACGTAGAGATGTTTATATTGTGTAGCGTTGCATTACGTTGATTCATGAAATCCAATCCTAATGATGCCTTTTACCGAATCACATATTCATTTTTATAATTTTGCATGCTTTATTTTACATTGAATTAAAAATGCTTTTCACAATGGCTAAAACTAGTAAATAATCACAAGTAGATTAACAAACACAAATCCCTTGGAAAAAGACACTTGGACTACCATTTTACTACTTGAAACGAATTGGTACACTTGCCAATAAAATAACAGTGAGCCACGTCAAAAATCAACCCGTATTAAAATTTGTAAGAAAATTTCAACCCATCCTGATGTGAACCTGTAGTGAGCCGAATTGACTTGCGGGTTCCAATTCATTTTGACAGCTGTAACCGTAATCGTCAAAGTGTGTTAAAATAATAGTACAATGACACAGTTTTTCCACAATCGTTTTCGTTTAATTAGACCAATTAAAATTAACTGATGAATGTAAAAGCAATTGAATTATGTAAGACCAATATCATCAAACTTTATTTACTTAATCTTTTTAGTGTTTATTCCTTAAATGGATTAGTTAGATGATAATTTTAAAATTTTTAAATGTTTTACAGAATAAGAATTAGTAAGTATTTCATAATTCAGTTGAAATACATATATATATCATGCATATATCATGCAATTGAAAAGTTTTGAAAATCTAATTCTCTCTAATGTGGATCGAAAACACACAAAAGAAAATGAATATATGCTATAGAAGTTAATGTCATTTTCATATATACAGTTGTCTCATTTTGTTAGCCTGAGGAATTTCCTTCAATTTTCCTTTCATTTAGGAAATTCAACCTTTTGTTCGTTGCTTGACTTCGAAAGTCAATAAAGACAGGGCCACGAAGTTACTTCACATATGCCAACTACTTAAATACAGTTGCGAAGCAAATCATAATTGAAATGGTGGTGTTTGTTTTTTTTATTCATACAAAGGTTCAGAGTATAGCAGAAATTTCATATCAGAAAAATTATAATGGGCAGTTACTTTCTCAAAATAATGTTCCCAGTGCTTGTGTGTCTTGTGCATCCCAAAGTATCCGTTCTTGGATTGAACTCGCTATCACAGAGTTCACAAGTGAAATGCATAGAGAAGGAGAGACAAGCACTCCTCAATTACTATGGCATGCTGTCTACGTGGAGGGACGATCAAAACGACATAGATTGTTGCAAATGGGAAGGAATTGAATGCAACAATGAAACTGGTCACGTTGTAATGCTTGACCTACGTGGTTCAGAATCACATTATTTGTCAGGTTCAATCAATATCACTTCGTTGATTGGCTTGCAAAAATTGGAATATTTGGATCTCAGCTCTAATGATCGTTCTATTGGAGGTCAAATTCCAGCATCCCTTGGCTCGTTTCAAAGCTTAAGATATCTCAATCTATCACAAACAACTTTCTCAGGAACAATTCCCTATGAACTGGGAAATCTCTCAAAATTAGAGTATCTTGATCTTCAAACAACGGATCTTGATGGAGAAATTCCATCTCAAGTAGGAAATCTTTCACTTTTGAGATATCTCGATCTTTCGGGAAATTTCCTTTCCGGATCACTCCCTTTCCAGGTTGGAAATCTCCCTCTCTTGCATTCTCTTAGGCTTTTCGGCTTTCATGGTCTTAAAATAAAAGATGAAAATTGGCTATCTTCTCTCTCTTCGTTAACAACTCTCGGTCTCTATTCATTTTTTAATCTTGACTTCTCTCATCCCTGGCTTCAAATTATCAGTGAGCATCTTCCAAACTTACGAGAGTTTAGTCTAGTCCGATCTGGTCTTTCAGATGATCATATTTCATCTTTGTTTCCTTCTCAATCCAACATTTCCACTTCACCTTCCATCCTTGATCTCTCTCATAATATTCTGACGTCATCAACATTTCACATGTTGTCCAACTATAGCCCTAATCTCCAACAACTTCATCTTTTCGACAATAACATTGTTTTACCGTCTCCTCATTATCTAAATTTTCCTTCTCTCGTGGTCCTTGATCTCTCTTATAATAATCTGACTCAGATTACATTCAACTTCAGCATTAAACTGCAAGCACTCTATTTGGGTAACTGCGGCCTCACTGATAAAAGCTTTCTTGTGTCATCTGCTTACATTAAGAATTTTCATTCTCTTGTCACCCTTGAACTCTCATATAATCAATTGAAATCATCGGTTATATTTCATTGGGTATGCAACTTCTCCGCCAATCTTTAAACCCTTAACCTAGATAAGAACATGTTAGAAGGTCCCATTCCAGACGGATTCGGGAAAATAATGAGCTCTCTCAAATTTCTTGAACTCTATTCTAACAAACTAAAAGGCAAGATTCCAGCTTCCCTTGGGTTTCTTTATCAGTTGCAGTCTCTTCGTCTTGATAACAATTACTTGGAGGGTGATATCAATGAAATGCATCTCACAAATTTGTCCCAATTGATAGAGCTAGACTTATCAGACAACTCATTGTCTGTAAAGTTTGCTACAACTTGGATTCCACCCTTCCAATTACTAAAATTGGGCCTAGCTTGTTGCAAGTTGGGTCCGAGCTTCCCAAGTTGGCTCCAGGGTCAAAGTCAGCTAGAATATCTGGACATTTCTGATGCGGGGATCGATGACTTTGTACCATATTGGTTTTGGAACAACTTACAGTTTATAAGTAAGATGAATATGTCTTACAACAATCTCAAAGGCGTGATTCCGAATTCAACGATGAAGTATGTCGACGATGGTCCCGATGTAATAATTCTAAGTTCAAATGAACTTGAAGGTGTAATTCCTGGATTTTTGCAACATGTTGACACGTTGGATCTGTCCAAAAATAAGTTCTCCAATTTAAATACACTTTTGTGTGAAAATAGAGTAACAGCAAAAATCTGGACTTTGGATTTGTCAAATAATCAAATAGCAGGACAACTACCTGAGTGTTGGGAACATCTTAGTTCACTAAAATTTCTTGACCTAAGAAATAATAAATTATCAGGGAAGATTCCACAGTCCATGGGTGCTCTTGTTCATTTGAAAGCTCTGGTCTTACGAAACAACAATTTGATTGGAGAACTGCCACTAACATTGAAGAATTGTTCTGACTTAGTTTTATTGGACGTGGGTAAAAATTTGTTGTCTGGTCAAATATCCTCTTGGATTGGGGAAAGTATGCGAAAATTGAAAATCTTGAGCATGCGAGTAAATGGCTTCTCTGGAAGTGTCCCTGTACATCTCTGCTATTTGAGACATCTTCAAGTCTTGGATCTCTCAAGGAATAGCTTGTCAGGAAAATTTCCAACATGTTTGAGGAATTTTTCTGCACTGATGGAAAGGAGCGTACTCCCAATGGCAATGGTAAGGAAACGGAGAATTCCCTACTCTGCTCTTATTTATGACTCTTACTTGTTATTGCAATGGAAGGGCCAGGATCATGAGTTCCGGAGTCCAGAGAATCTTCTTAAGAGCATTGACCTCTCAAGTAACAATTTGACCGGTGAACTATCCAAAGATATTGGATATTTAGTTGGATTGGTTTCATTGAATTTATCAAGAAACAACTTTCATGGAGAGATTCCTTCTGAATTCGGGAATTTAAGTTCGCTGGAATTCCTTCAACTCTTACCAACATTGATAGTCTTGGTGTGTTAGACCTATCAAACAACAATCTCAGCGGAAGAATCCCATGGGGAAGACATTTTGAAACATTTGATGCCTCTTGTTTTGAAGGAAATATTAATCTTTGTGGAGTCCAACTCAACAAAAGTTGTCCAGGAGATGAGACAGTGCAAGAAACTCAACAACCAGCAATGGATGGTGAAGAAGAGGATTCAATTTTGTAAGGAGCATTGTACATGAGCTCGGGGCTAGGTTTCTTCGCAGGCTTTTGGGGCTTATTAGGATCAGTGCTACTTTGGCAATCATGGAGAATTGCTTACATTAGAGTCTTGAACAGAATGATAGACTATATACTTCTAATGGCTGAGCTCAACCTTACTAAGTGGCATAGGTGGCTAAAAGGATAGTTAGTAGCTACGTTCTTCCAATAACTTCTTTCTTATAATTTACTACTTCATTTCTCTGTTTTGTTCAAATTAAAGTGAGAATGAATGTTTTTATGAAATTGAATTGTTTTTCTCGATATCAATCAAATTGTTAGACTTTACTTATTATTAATTTACTTTCTTTTGGTGATAGGCATCATTTTACTTCATTATATCACTTCACTTGTATGTCTCTCACAACCCCAAATTGGTATGCATTAATTTAAATTTTGAACTTTGAGTTTGTCCAATTCTATTTTTTTTAATTATAGAGATCCTTCACTAATAGTAATTTAAAATAAAAAATCCTATTTTACTTGCAATAAATAAATTACAGATAGTTTTATTGGTATGCGACAATTTCTATGATGTTTAAACCTCTTCTTTATTAAATCTCTAATTTTTCCATCACGGCTAATTAATGTATCTTGGATGAAAACTGTTCTCTAATGTATGCCTAAACTTTTGTTTCATTTCTTATGATATCAAATCTATGATTGCCCTTGCCAGAATATCTGTAAAATACATTTGAAAACCAACACATAAAATCAACATTTGAATTTATTATTTATGAGTAAAACATAATCACCAAAGTCTGCAAGTCAACCAATAAAGAATTACTGACTTATTAATAAATCCCCAGTTCATATTAACCACGGTCACTTCTATTATTATTATTATTATTTCTGTTACTGTCTAACTAACCTTATCTTCACAGACATATAATTTTAAAAAAATAATCTATAAAAAAACTAGAAGATAAAAAATAGTATTTCAAAAAATAACTTTTGCCCTGTTCCCCTTCCCTACTCCTTCTAACTTGTCTAATCGTATATTATTTTCTTCCATTTCCCAATTCTTCTGGGGAAATCTCAAAATCACTGTAACCTCCTGAAAGTTATTTTTAGCTTTGTACACATAGATTGATTTTAGTGTCTTCTTTCTCCGTATTAACTTTAATGTTACTTTTTCCTCCATAAAATCTGTTTAGCACACATAGACTCTAGGCACTATATTCAACATAACACTTTTCGGTAACACTTTAGGAGTAGGAAATCACTAAACTCTGACTTTCTGTTCAGGCTCAGATCTCTCAATATTTTACAGACGAAGTTTTGAAGGTTATCAAGACATATTATATGTTCATTCAGAGAGACATCTAATTGAAGAACACTCTAGGAGCTTCTGGTTGTTTCTGATTATATTTAGAATGTTTCTGATTGATTATTAGTTAGGAACGTAGAAAACTCTACATATAATTATTCATTTATTTTTCTTTATATCATTTCTTTTAATAGTCTCCAAATTATTTGTAAGACACACATTTGTTAATTTTTTTAATATTTTTATTTTTTGTTTATTTTCTTCATGTGGAATACTATTTCGATAAATTTTATCTAATTATTTTTTATTTTCTAACTCATTAAAATCATACTTTAATTTTTTCACTATAATTGTATAAATAATTTTATTTACTACAATATAAAAATTTAATGTAATTTTCATGAATATTTTTTTATCACCATCCAACATATATTGAAGTTCAAAAATACAAGATTTATCTTAAAATTTTATTATTATGTTTATTATTTGTTCTTTGCGTCATTTTGATCGAGTGATGTATTATAATTTTTATTAGTATATAAAAAAGAGATTCATTATAACTTAAAAAATTGAAGTAAACAAACATTTAAAATATATTTTAATTTGAATATTTGTTTTTTTTATATTTTTTTTAAAATATTTTAAATTTTATCAACTTGGTTTAATTAATGTATGCAAATTTAATAAATGTTTTGGTTCTCATGAAATCTTATTTGGTATTCTAATATAAAATGTAAACGATTATTATTTATTTCAAAGTATTTGATATGAAACAAACAATCATCCTCCTAATATTGAATATTTGATAATATTATGTTTCATTTACCGTAATTTTTATTATTTTATTAAAATTATTTACAATTAATATTAAAGTAGTAAGAAAACGGATACGGGTATGTGTATGAGATCATACCCGTTACCTAGTGGGAATGGGATAGGATAAGAGTTTGATACCCGTTGAAATTGGGTATGAAAATAAGGATAAATATTTTTTACAGAATTGAGTACGGAATAGCGAAACCCGTCCCCAGTCTCGCTCCATTGTCATCCCTAAATGTATAACTCACACAAATGATGCAAAATGTATTTTCTAGCACGTGGCATACTTGTGCTGGACAATTGTTAATAAAACATACATTTAATATTTAATTAAGGAAAATATATGTTAACAAAGTTTTTCTTACAAACTTTTTGACAAACAACTAAGGATAAAAAATATTATTTTATTACTTTATTTTAGGTAAAAAATAAAAAAAAATAATATATTTTAATTCTATTCAAGGAAAGTTTGTCAACTTTGTCAAAATACTTTTTGTCAAAAGATATTTTTTTTAATTAATATTAGCTGTCTTAACTGAAATCCTGGGACAATGAATCCAAAAAATAAAGAAAAGAAAAAAATTTAAAAATATAGTTTTGGACACCATAATTTATTTTGAAAAATAATAAAAAATCATAAAGATAAAGTGTGGTCTAAGAATTACTTTGGGTTCAGGTTCCATTTATATGATAGAATAATTTTCTGTTTATCATTGTTTTTTTCAATAAAATTTTCGTGATATGATGCATAATATGAGTTTATTGAAACCACAAAAAATTCACTCTATACAAAATGAATCCCAATAATGTTTTTTTAGACTTACTGGTGTTTCCATATTTACTCAATAGTTATTAAATGGTTCAGCTCTCATTTGTATGAATAAATTTAAAATTAAAAGTAATAAATGATAGCCCAAAAGAAAAAATCATCAGAAAGTAATCCATCAAATTCCAACAGTAGCAAAATGAGTATGTCATCACCATAATAAACTAATCAATTTCAATTCACAAGTACGTATTGTGAAATTAAGCAACTTAAGTGCTTTGCATCTATGATCGCCTTAGCGAGAATGTTTGTAAATAAACGTATATTCGAAAAGGAATTGCAGTGATAAAAAGAATATACAAATATCTAACGAATTCGGAACCCAGTAGATAGAGAATTATTTTGTTTAATGAATGAAAAAGAGACATCTTTGAGTGAACGATGACTTAGAGTGGTCTAAATATAAATGAAGAAATATAAGATCACTAACACAAAAAAGTCTTTTAACGTCCGACATTTTTGACCTTTGATGTCTGTCCAAACACCGACGTCGTATCGGGTGACGTCAAAATAACGTCGAAAAAACAGCAGACGTCACTTGACGTCGGTCCTTTAGGAGTCCGACGTTATCCAACATCGGGGCCAGTAATAGCAGACGTCAATTTTCGCGCCAGAAAGAGGGAAAAACCTGAGCAATTTAACGTCTGTCAGAGACCATCAGACGTTAAATAACGTCGGCCCTGGTACAATCCGACGTTAAATAACGTCTGTCAGGGCACACCAGACGTCAAACTGCTCCATTTTTTTAAAAACAATTTGACTGTTTTTACAATATCCACATACCTGAAAATCAGAAAATTCCCAGAACAATTTCATAATACTTTCAGCACAATTTTAGAGTTACAGTTATATATAATAGAACTAAAGTTTCAACATATATTCTAAACTAATATAAATAACAATAAACTAAAAGTTTCAACATGAAATTCTTGTACAATAAAGTTTTTAAAACGAGTTCTAATTCATGTGGTATCAACTCCATCTCTCCAATAGATATGCTGCCCATTCCTGTCTTAGTGTGTGGATAATGTCATCTGGCAGAGGTGATGGATTCTTGAATCGCTGAAAAAGTAATACAATTTCATTATGTATGAATATCATTCTTTAAAGTTTGATATGATTTATAATAT
>Ga0209589_1007235_pt1 | contig 17935 bp, 7 predicted proteins | sample CowpeawhiteBW_FD_187525 | JGI IMG/M metagenome (GOLD analysis project Ga0209589, IMG submission 187525) | Root nodule microbial communities of legume samples collected from California USA - Cow pea white BW (SPAdes) (version 2) | ecosystem: Host-associated > Plants > Roots > Nodule | place: USA...
TTCCATGATTTGGATTAACTGCGTGCATCCTCTATAAATTTCATGGTTTCACTTTTGATTTTCTGAAATTTAGTTCTACAGAAACAATTTATGTTTTTGAACTCAGATTGATGCTGCTGATTATATGACTAGAACTTAAAGTTCATGGATTACATCGCATATCCTATTTTTAGTAGACCAGCAACTTTGCTAAGGAAATTTTCAATCTAATTATATTTTCACCCTGTTTAATCATGAAATAAACATGACAGAAACTCCAAGGCAGGAAATTGAAGTAAAGACACACAAACTTAGTTAGGAAAAACCGACTTTTATATCTTTCTGTTAGGTTTTTATAAGGAGGGGTATTAATGGGGAGACACAATACCAATTCTGTCCTTTTCTGTACCGCCGTTGTTTTTCTTAACGGGACACGCTTACCTGGAAGCTAACAATACCTGGAACCCTTGTTAGGTTTATAAGGAGGGGTATCATTGAGGAGATACAACACCAATGAGATCTGAGCCTAACCACATAAGACACTGACACCACTCTCAACCCAAAACCTTAAGGCAATGGGTTTATGTGGGTTTGTCTTTATTCTTATATAGTGCTCTACTTTCTCAATTCTAGTCAATGTGAGACTTAGACTCACACTTAGATTCCTAACAATCTCATACTTGGATTTCTAACACTTTCGTGTTTGGGGGATCCATTACGGGGGAGCCTATTTTTGAGGCACTTACACTGAATAATTTATATTGTAGTTGGACTTTGAAAGTTTGTTTTTATCCTGCTACACTTAACATAGCTCTAGACAGAATTTGTAGCAAATTAGGCTTTGTTTGAAGTGGAATGTCATAAATATTCGACATTCAACTTTTATCAATATTCCTTGACAGGCTTCTTTGACTTGAAACGCGGTACTTGAATAAAATTAGACTGCAATGTAGAAGCAGCATTGTAAGGGTATTCTGGTTTTAAAACTGCCACAGTTTTCCTTCATTCAAGGTTTTAAAATTGCCACAGTTTTCTGCTTTACTTTCCTATCTGCAGCTGATTTGCGGCTATGGCTTCCGTGTGGATTATTCTTCATTTATGTTTTTTTTTTCGTAGAACGAGACAGATCTTTGGTGTGTCTCTCTCCCTCATTCTTATCAACCTTGCTGCTGTAATGGAGAAGGCGGATGAAAACCTTCTTCCATCTGTCTACAAAGAAGTTAGTGAAGCATTTAATGCGGGGCCATCTGACTTGGGTTACCTCACATTCATAAGAAACTTTGTTCAGGGACTGTCTTCTCCTCTGGCTGGTATACTCGTTATCAACTACGATCGCCCAACGGTTCTTGCTATGGGCACTTTCTGCTGGGCGTTATCTACAGCTGCAGTGGGTGTTTGCCACAATTTTCTGCAGGTTGCATTCTGGAGAGCAATAAATGGCTTTGGTTTGGCAATTGTGATTCCAGCACTCCAGTCTTTCATTGCTGATAGCTACAGGGACGGAGTGAGAGGAACTGGGTTTGGATTGCTGAGTCTCATTGGTAACTTAGGAGGCATAGGAGGTGGTGTTGTGGCTACTGTCATGGCTGGAAAACAGTTTTGGGGCCTAGAAGGATGGCGATGTGCATTCGTTTTGATGGCAACTTTGAGTGCATTAATTGGATTCCTTGTTTTACTATATGTTGTTGACCCAAGAAAAAGATTTCCTACCACTCGAGATGCTAGTGAGAGTTCAGACAGGTAATGACATTTTACTACTTCATGTGGCATTTAGCACAACTTACATCTCGAACTCTTGAAGTGTGTCTCCAAGCTATCTGTTATATTGTTTTCATCCTCATGAATAATAATAATCAAATAACTGAATGTTTTGTATCTCTTCCTATTGTAATTATTGGTAAATAATCTGCGTGTTTTTAGCAGAGATGATTCTATCTATAAAGGCAATGCTAGTGCAGCATCAATCTGGATGGACTCTTGGGCAGCCACAAAAGCTGTGATAAAAGTGAAAACATTTCAAATAATTGTCTTACAGGGCATTATTGGGTCACTGCCGTGGACTGCCATGGTGTTTTTCACAATGTGGTTCGAACTAATTGGTGAGCATGAAGGAACTTTTGTTCACACAATGATGCTACTAATGCAATGTAGCAATTTGTAAAAGTCGTATTTTTCTAAAAGTTGTACTACAAATTAAGTCATTTATCGCCTTCTCAAAAAGTCTAAATTTTATCTTTTATGAGTTCTGAGGATTATGTACTAGTTATGGAGGAAAAGTTTTTATCAACTTGGTTGACATGATAAATTGATATTGTGCAGGTTTTGATAACAATACTTCAGCAAGCCTCCTTGGTCTTTTTGCCATTGGATGTGCCATGGGATCTTTGATAGGTGGATCAATAGCTGATCGATTAACACAAGTCTACCCTCATTCTGCTCGAACCATGTGCGCACAGTTTAGTGCCTTTATGGGCATTCCATTCTCATGGATTCTTCTCAGGATGATCCCTCAGTCAGTAAGTAGTTTTCTTACCTTTTCTGTGACCCTCTTTGTGATGGGTCTAACAATCAGCTGGAACGGTACGGCTGCAAATGCTCCTATGTTTGCTGAGGTAGTCCCTGTCAAGCACCGTACCATGATTTATGCATTTGATCGAGCTTTTGAAGTCTCGTTTTCTTCTATAGCGGCTCCGCTGGTTGGGATTCTTTCTGAGAAAACGTTTGGCTATAACTCAAAGTCCGTTGATCCCATCAAAGGATCTTCACCAGAGGCTCTTGCCTTGTCAAAGGGCATTCTTTCCATGATGGCTGTTCCATTTGGGTTGTGTTGTTTATGCTACACCCCTCTATATTACATATTTAAGCAGGACCGTGAAAATGCTAGAATGCTTGCTGTGAAAGAGGAGGAGATGATGTGAGACTCACTTGTTTAAGACTGATAGATCATGTCAAAAGGAGCCAGTGGAATCATCTTCCGCAGTACACACGAAACCAGTGAGACCTACTTCGAACAATGACCTCATTTTGATTTTGATTTTAAGAATCCAGATTAATTAATCAAGCTCTCATGTCGTGGCGAGGCTTCTTACTGAGGATTGAACTACTTTCTGACTTCTTAGCCATTGCTTATTCTTGACATGGTATATCTAGCTGAATGATCAGAAATTTCAGGAAATTAGGATAATGAAACAGGCCCACACATTTCTGTGTTCAGATTGTTTTCCTAGGATTGTACACTATAAAATACACACAAGTAAATTTGTATGGTTGGTACACGGAAGAATCCTAATGACAATGAAGCACTTTTTGAATGGATTCAAGTGTTTCACTGTATTTGGTTAAAAACTGAATACCCAGAGTTAAAAAAGCAGCGAGCACTTTCAACTCCACTGGGTGCATAGACGTCTATCGAAAACCATAAAAAGAAGCTACTAGGTAGTCAAATCAACAAGTCTTTACATGTCTGAGTGTTACTAGAAACAAAGCACCTAGCGCGTTCTTTTTATTGGACTTTTGACGGTAATAGACAGAATATTTTGAGTGGGGCAAGTTTGAGAGTTGACGATGAGAAAAAGGAGCCGGAAATAATCATAAAATGCCTTAGAAGACATTGAGCACGGTAAAAGTAATGCAAGGAAAACAAAATTCTAACATAAACAGCTGAACTCATTTTCTGCTTGGTCCCCTTTAGAATAATACGTCAACATTCAATAAAGCACAGGTTACAATAATATTCCACTTGTTTGGCTTTAAACGCGTTTCTGTTTGGCCTGTTGCTCCACCAAGAAAAATAACAGCACTGACAAAGAAAAATCCAATTCTTTGATTTTACAAACCAAGGACCTTCAAGCATTGATAACATTTGAACAGGAACTTGAAGGCATTGAGCAAAGGTCTAAGTACAACGAGGGAAAAAGGTTTGCCCCACATACCCTCCTGACATTGCCCTCCTCACATTACATTCAAACAACCTTGGGTTCTCTCTCAACACAGCTGCGGCATCGTGATTCAGTGGATCCTCGTAATTTGGTTCCTGCACACCAGATGAAAGAATAGATTATTGTCAATTCAAAAGAGGAAAAAACCCAAAAGCTGAAAAACCCACAGTCATACCGTAAAGAGATGATACAAGCCATAGATGACAGTGTTTATATTAAGGACAGGTTTCCAATCTTCTCGTAAGATGTTGAGACAAACATTTCCTTCCAAGTCAATATTTGGATGATAGACCTGCATATTCGAGACAATGCTACAAATAAATTTATGTGTTGAAACGAAACATGAGAACAATCCGTTTACAAAACTAAAAATAAACCTATACCAATCCGTCTACCAAAACTAAAATTAAATCTGTACCGCTGTGTATTTATACAATGCACGAATTAGAGTAAAAAAGTTAATCAAGTCCATCCTACCTTTGTCTTGCACTTAACCTTTGGCGCTTCATGTGGATAGATGGGAGACACTTGAAAGGAAAAGAAAAATGTGCCACATCTGTAACAACAAACAAGGATGTTGGAGATTAATAGCTCTTTCTCAAAAGGTTTTTTCATCTTGCAAGCACGGTAAAGATCTTACCGGATTGAAAATTTTACTTATCATTTAAAAAGGAAACACATATGATGAACAAATCAGAGGGGCTTGAATTCCTTCAACAAGAATCAATTAATGTTTGAAAGCAGAGTTGAAAACTGTATGGAATTTCCTTACACGTAATATCCATCATCGGGTCGAATTGAAACCTCGAAGTTCATCAGGTCATCTTTTCCGTTGGGGAAATGTATGGTACAAGATTGTGGTAGATTCAGCTCACTTATATCTGAAAGATGTAAATACAAAACTGTTATGACAACTTTCATAACAAAATAAATGGCAAAAACTACAGGCTAAGGAAAGGTTGATACAAGAAACCTCCCAGAGAAGCAACTAAAAAACCGAAGGTACTAGAGAAACATTTAACAATTGGTAAACCTTTGCAGGTTGGCGGCCCATAAGTCTGAAGAGTATGTAAATATAAAATATCACGCTTCTAGTGATCAGATAAGCTTTCTGTTTATCCGATAGTGAAAATAAAGTAATTTCATGGTCATGTAAACTGAATTACAAACTTAGAGATAAAAGTATTCCTCAATATATACAGTTGAAGACTTTACCACTCTAGAACAGGGGAGAAAAACTAATTGGACACCACCTTCTCAGTCTGTCTCACAAAGAAAATAGGTTAATTTCATAGTTCTTAAAGACACCAGACCAACGGGTTCAACTTGTTCAACCCTAAACCAGTCAACGGTCCCACACAAATAACTAATTGATAAAACACCGCCTGCTCAGTCCCATGAAGAAAAAGAGGTTAATTTCAAAGTTATTATAACAAACCAACCAACCATTTCAACTGTAAAACAGTCACTGGTCCCTAAAACAACTACTAAAACTGCACTAAAAGTGAACAGGAACTGGCAGAATCAGTCATAAACCGCTGATTCGTTTTGCATTTTTTAAACTGATTTATAGGATCTCATGCAGTTGTACATCCTCGCCATATGCAGAGTTTGGAAATAGCCATCTGTTTTTATGAGAAGTGTTTTTCATCACGGTTAGACTATTAACCTTGAACTGGTGTTGTGATCGACTCAATGACTATTTTTCAAAACATTGGTTATTAATTTACTTAAAAGCTATACTGTAACATGAACTTGCAAAAGTTTCTTTTGATATCAGGTTTTTCCGTTTTATTTGTTAATATACTGAAATGTATTATTTCAAAAATTATAATCCGTCAATGGCAAAACCTTCATGTTCCCCCTATAACTAGGCAGAGATACTACAGTATTTTTTATTTTATTTTATACTCCTCTGTTGTATACCACATTTCTTTTTAAGGGCCATCCCAAAAAGGACTAAAACAAGTTTAATCTACATGTATTACAATATGTCCTTTTTTTCATATTAAAATTTCAGTCTAAAAAAATAATGTAAATTAGAGTTGGCTAAAAGTAATAGGCAAGAGTCTAGATTACCTAATCAAGAAGAGAATAGCACAAAAATCATCTTGCAAAACATCCTGACTTTATAACATGCAACAAGTTGTATATATTTAATATGAAGCAAGCCCCTTCAAAATTTTACTTTAGTTTGTTAGATCAGAAATAAAATATCCTCTAGACAATATTTCTGTAGATTATGATTTTAATTTTCAACCTATGTAAACTCAGAATCCCTAGTAACTGAAAAATAAAGTTGGAAATCTTATATTTGTTATAATGAATCCGTTCATATTACTTCAGTCTTCTCCCCCGCCTGTGCCTCAAGACCAGGCCCCAGCAAAACTTCTACCTCATTCAACATCAGGTTACACAAACAGTTTTTGCATTGAATTTTATGGCTCACAGTATCTGACGTCCGATCAAAGTATAACATATTAACATTAGACCTTTCGTTTTCCTCTTCTTGCACTCTACATTTCCATTGTTTTGAAATGCCACACAAATTGGACAAAGTAAAGCATACAAGAGCCACTCCAGTTAGTAAAAAGAAGAAAACCTTTGTGAAGACGCAACTCGCCAGCACTTTGCTTCTTAACGGGTGGTCCACCACCTGCATTTTCCGCAAGTTCTCTCTGTTTTTCCTTTACTTTAAAAAGTTTAATCATAGTCCTACAAGAATGATGTCAGCTCCAGCATTAGATCACATTTTATCACAGTCTATGAAATTATCCAAGAAGATCAATTCTAAACATTTCGCCTTAAGCACAATCATATTTACATTAAAATGACAAAACAAGTATATTTACAAGCTTCCTAACAACCTTCTCCTTGAAAAAGAAATAAGACATTCACAAGCCTAATAGTTGAACCAACTACTTGTGCACTTGACCTCACCCTTCTCTACGGACAATAACATCGAAACCGCGAGGACTTTCAAGTAGGAAACACGATCATACTTTTAAGATAACAAATCCAAGGCAAAGAAGCATATAGAGCTACTCATTTAGAATTCTTTATTTTCTTACAAACTCTAATGACATGTGATCAAAAGGTAACCCTGAAAACAAAAATATACTGGTCCATCACAGAACACTGCGATCTAGTAAACTAACTAAGAAAATAAAACAATATACAAAATATTTTTAAAAATACAGAATCCAACACAGTAGTAATCAAAGGTGGGCTAAATCCATAATTACTTGAAGCAATTGAAAAAGAAGCGAACAGAAAACCCTAAGACAAAGAGATCGAGAAATCAGATATAAAGGGAACAAGAAAATGGAGAAAATACAATAATAGTCAAGAGAATAAGAAGAAAAAGATGGAAAAAAAGAAGAAGAAGAAAGAATCAGATATGTAAGCAAGAAAGAACCTGACTGAAGAGAAAACTCAAAGTCGAAGAGATGATAAACAGTTTCGGTGTTTTCGCAGCTCAGCTGCACGTTCTGCAGAACCTTAGTATCTTTTTAACTATTTTACCTTTCGCCCCAAAAAAAAAAAAGTCTCCTTAATCATTATATGGTCTTATTTTTGCTGATGCATAAGGCATTTTCCTTTTTCTTTCTTTTTTTTTTTAGAACAATATGTTGCTTCTTTTTAACGCTGAAATTTGTCTTTTGTTTTATTCATTATTATCATGGGTTTAATTTTTTCATGTGAAATGCTGTTTCAGTTTACACATTTATATTAAACATTTGGGTAGAAAATTGCATTTACTATATTTTTATTGATTAATAATGTACAAATATTATAATCGACCATGAATAACAAGAAGAAGGATGGTAGAAGTTGTTGTAAAAGATCTACTAAACATAATTAGGTATTCTAACCTTTTTTTTAGTTTAGTTTAAGGCTTGTTAATGAGACCAATCACTCTTCAAATATTACATCAAAATCATTAAAATAAGACAAATGATGATATCATAAGATAAGAGCATAGTGTTGAGGGAAGAAAATTATGGGACCTTAAGAAAAGTGGTTGATTTCGACTATTGAAAATATGAGAAAGGTCTACCACAGAAAAAGACCTATGTTTACTAGATTTATGTCAGATTCAACATTTTCATAATATAAGTATAGGTTTTTGTTAAACAGATTAACCTACAAGATGAATCTCACAATATGACATTAAAAATAAATTTTATTTTTTCAGAAAGAAAACAAGTATTTGATAAAACTATTTTAAAGACGAGATCAAACAAGAACACAAAGCATATAGACTATTTTTTATTTTTAACTTTTTGTTTCAACAATTGAAATTATATTTGATCTTTTGTATCATCATAAAGTTCACTAAAAATCACAAATATAAAGTATTTTTTAGCAACAGCTTAAAATTTCAATACAATACAGATAAGAATTCGAAGTATTGTTGTTTATCTAATAGATTCTTCGTGATCACGAAAACTAACTTACATATTCCTAAATTACAAAAGAAGTTAAGTGACTAAATAAAACATTACAAAATAAAAAAACATTACAAAATGCACTTAAGAGATGATAATTTAAGGTTGATGTGTGTTTATTAATGTATTTAATTGTACATAAACATCTTCAAGAGTGTATGTATAATTTGAGAGATTTGGTGAAGATAAATTAAGTTATCACCGTGCATTAAATGTATTAAATATATTTCACTAACTTAATTTTCTAATAAAATAAAGTAATTTTTTACTTAACTATAATTGACAAGATTTTTTTTTTTGTAAGTAAATTTGACAGTTAACATATATAATTCTTGTATTTCTACCTTTGCTACTTAAAACATGTTTCTTAATTATTCTTTAAATGACATCTCATATTTGCTTCAGCATATTGATTCATTTTATCAAATAAAGTATAAATTAATACTCAATCCTATATTTATAATATACTTAATGTTAGCATATCAGGCATATTTGTAAAAAAATATTCTATTACATTACAGTACATACAAAATAATTCAACATATATATAAATAATAGGAGGAAATTGTAATTACTAATAAATCTATTTGAGTTAATAATATAACACGTTTACTAGTTTTTCAAATGTCTTAACAGCATAAATCTTAAAACACACTCATTGCGATATATAGTAAGAACATGTATGATAAATGAATTGTCTAAAGAATTGAGATAAGTTAATATACAAATTACAAATTTATTTAAAAAGGTTTTCACGAATTAATTTATTCATAATTTTTCTATTTATTAAAATATTAACTTCAATTTTTATTTTTTGAAAAAACATGAGAAATTTATCCAATAAATACTCTAAATCATTATGGTTTACATGTCTTGTTAGATGATCTTATGATTTATTTATTTAGCTTGTCCATACTACCTAAAAAACTTATAGTTTCATATGCAATGCAACATCAATTTTCTTTTGATACTCCAAATTGTCTAATATTTTTCTATCTTATATCTACATACATAATATTGGAATGAAAAGTTACAGAGCTTTTTGAGATATTTAAATAAAAATATAAGCTGTGACTTTTTTCCCATTTAGTTAAATAAAAAGTAAGAGAAAATAAATAAACACATGCTTGCAATTACATAAAAATTTATAATTAAACCATAAAAAAATATTATTTTTATATTTCTTAGATAGTTGTCATTTGTACAAAATTTAAAAAGTTTCTTAAATACCCTATCTCACTACATAATAATATTTTTTTTAATATTCTTTTTTTTCTGGTCACTTTTTAAATATCAATATAACTTTTTCGAAATATTTTTTACATTTTTATTATGAATTAAAAAATGTTAGTAGATAAAAATGAAAAAATATAATATATAATTTATTAAAGTACATTAAAAATAAATAAAAAGAAAGTATTTTATTTATTGCGAGTGAAAAAGGATTGGAGTTAATACGTGTCTCTGATCCTCTCTGATCCACTCCCAACCAACCCAAATACATGCATAGGCTGAAAGAAAAAGAACCAACTTTATTTTGGTCTTCTCAATAAATAACACGAAACACAGAAGCATAGGGACAAAAGTCACAGAAGAGAACCCATAAATGACAACAGATTCCTTCTCACTCAAAACTCATCCAATGCCACATTCTATCTTTGTCGTATACTTCTTGGTGTTTGTTGGGTTTCTCTCTTCTTGATTCTCAACTTGTCACCATCTATTAAACAGTGTTTGTAGTTAGATTTAGTTTCATTTTTTATTAAATCATTATTTAAGAGAAACATAATTCAGTTTTATTTAGTTTTACTATAATAAGTATTTTTTTTATCAAATTAAAGTAATGTTTCATATTTTTTTACAAAAGCTTATTAAACCTTTCACAATAAAAAGCTGTCAAATGCAAAGAGATGTTATGAATTTTTTTGTATAATTATTTTTTTATAATTGCAACTTTTCTCATATATATATATATATATATATATATATATATATATATATATATATATATATTTATTATAACTAAAATATAATCAAATATATTTAAAAAACCTATTCATGTATATTTAGTGTTAATTAATTATAAATATATAACATTATATTTAAATATGGTAAATTATTTAGTTTGATTGTTGAAAGTTTAAATTGAATAACTATTTAAGAAAAAATATATTTAAATTATTCAAAAAGTTAATTTAATTGGTGTTTTCTTTATTTTTTATTTGATTTCAGCACTCTTACTACCGTCCATCCATGCTCTTATGTTTTATTTGTTAACAGAAAAATAAAATGAAAAATAAGTTATTACAATGAAAATAATAAATAAGAATATAAGTTAAATATAATTAATTAAGAAATGAAGAAATAGTAATTGATTAATAGAAACATGTAAAGAAAACTAGGAATTTTACTACTTTTCGAATTACATTTTTTCCTTCCTCATAATATTACATTAATTGTATCCTTTTTTTCAGTTTTCACCCACTATCACAACAAAACAAGACTTTAGATATCCTTTTGTCATAAATGTAACTTTAGTTTTTTCATCTAGTTTAATATGTAACTTTGATTGTAAATATATTTGGTTCACGTATTTAAAAAAATGTAATTTTGGCCAAATTCATAATTTTACATAAATTACATTCTTTTATCTTAATTCAATTCAATTTTTGACTTAACATGCCACAAACAACCTTTTGAATCGATTAAAATAAAAGAAATGAAACTGATATGACCGAGAGTGAAATATGGAGTTCGTTGAAGTATAAGAAATAAAACAACATAGTTGAGAATTATACGGGGTTTTGAAAAATAGGAGACTAAATAACTCTGTTCCAAACAATATTGAGAATATTTTTTAGATAATTATTTATATTAAGAAACTAAAATAAAACTCAATTATATGAATTAATTTAAAGAAGAAGATATTATTTTTAAATTAAATATTAAAATCATAATAAACACTTCACAACGAAAGAAATAACTCATGCAGGTTAACTTTTTATACCACTTTATTATTAATCACTGTTAATTATTAATTTATGAGACATATAAATAATTAAAACATGTACTTAAATTCATTAAAAACAGTGACTTTACTTTTAACATTTTTGTGATTATATTAAAATTTTTATCAAGCATAGTAAATTATTCGCTTAATTAATTTTGTATTTTTAGAAAAAAAAAATTGTTAACTCTTAATTCAGACCTATTTACGTTTCTATAATAATTTTATTGCTTATTTTTTAATGAAATTAGAAATATCTATAGAACAAACAGTACTTATTAGTTCAAACATACATGTATTATTAGAAAAAAAAAAATTATCCAATCAGAAACCATCATACATGTTAATCACAAACCAGTAGTCTCTTCAAAATCACATTGAAAATAGGTGTTATTAATTAATAGTATACACTGATAATCATACACACTTAGTTTATACTCTTTTGATTCAATGTAAGTACAACATTACATTAAAAATGAGTACCATGACGTGTTACTGTGGACAAGAACTCAAAGCGTGTTTCGAGACTCTATAGAACCTTAAATAACCAATACTCTTTAAGAAAGTGATTTAAGTTTTCTATATTTATGACACACTTCTCGGTCTTTGTTGGGCTCGTCTGTTCCCACTGAGTTTCTCCCATCCATTCGTTTTCTTGAAGGTTTTTATTATAAATAAAATTTTGACATTTTATATTTTATTATCATGCTGGATAACACATCTTTCAAAGTTCACAACAAACACTAATATGTTCTTACGTACATAAATATAAATATGAATAATTTCGACTCACAAAAATATTATTTCAAACTATCTACTTTGATTTATCCAAATTACAACACATTCATTCCAAATACTATTAATATTTTTAATTGAAAATATACTAAAGTAATGCACTTTCCAAAATCAAGAACTTATATATCTATTCTAAAATAAAGAAAATAAAATCACAAATTGAGAAAAATTGGAGAAATAAAATATAAATTACATCGTGATCTTCTAGTTTAAGGAAAACAAAATATTAAATTTGAATTAAATACTAAATGAACCATATTTAATTTTTCACAAACATAGACGTGACGTGAGGGATAAATAAGTCATACACATCAAATTTTATACCATTTTATAATAATCACTATTAATTATTAATTAATGAAATATACAAACTGATAAGATTTAAAGTTTAAGTTAATTACCAATTATAAATGTGTCATTAAAGAACATTTGGTTGATTAAGCCATTTTTGTTGTTGTTCATTTTAAGAATCAGAAATGATCCCACTGCATTTGGACACATCTATGTTCTTATTTTTATCTAACATCTACACTATACAAATAAAATATATTTTATTTTAAAATATAAAATAATTTTAAAAAGTTAAATAAAAAAAATTAAAGTATTAACTTTTTTGTTAGGTGGAGAAAAATTGAATGGTGTAGAGAGTGGAATCCCAAAGTCTATATAACTATCCAGGCCAACGACACCACCTCAAACCACAACACCACCATTTCGCAGTTCTCGCTTAGAACCAAACACCAAACATGGTTTCTTCTTATGTTTGTCTCAATTCCACCATGCTCAGCACACCTTCACCTCTCTTTTTCACTCCCCCTTCCCGCACTCTCACGCTGCTTCTCAATCCCACCAAACCACAAACGTCAAAACTCTCATCTTTCCACTCTCTCTCGGTCTCTGCTGTGCCTGCTAAGGTAGACACTACAGTGAAAATAGCAGAAATCGAAGATCCCCCAAACTTTGATTTCAAAGTCTACATGCTCCACAAGGCCCACACTGTGAACCAAGCTTTGGACGCAGCCATTGCGCTGCGCGACCCGGAGAAGATTCACAAAGCTATGCGTTACTCTCTCCTCGCCGGCGGCAAGAGGGTCCGCCCCATCCTCTGCGTCGCTGCCTGCGAGCTCGTCGGTGGCGACGAGGCCACCGCCATCCCCGCTGCCTGTGCAGTCGAGATGATCCATACCATGTCGCTCATCCACGACGATCTGCCCTGCATGGACAACGACGACCTCCGCCGCGGCAAGCCCACCAACCACAAGGTGTTTGGTGAGGACGTGGCTGTTCTCGCCGGCGACGCGCTGCTTGCGTTCGCGTTTGAGCACTTGGCGGCAGCAACCGAGGGTGTTTCCCCAGCACGCGTGGTTCGTGCGATTGGAGAGTTGGCGAAATCGATTGGCGGGGATGGCCTTGTGGCGGGACAGGTGGTGGATTTGGATTCGGAGGGGGCCTCTAATGTGGGATTGGAGAGGTTGGAATTCATTCATGTGCACAAAACGGCGGCGTTGCTGGAAGCTGCGGTTGTGCTGGGCGCAATTGTGGGCGGTGGGTCGGACGAGGAGGTTGAGAAATTAAGGAAATTCGCTAGGTGCATTGGGTTGTTGTTTCAGGTGGTGGATGACATTCTGGATGTAACTAAGTCGTCCGAGGAATTAGGGAAGACGGCGGGGAAGGACCTGGTGGCTGATAAGGTCACGTACCCTAAACTTTTAGGGATACATAAGTCCAAAGAGTTTGCTGAGAAACTGTTGCAGGATGCGCAGGAGCAATTGTTTGGATTTGATCCCAGAAAGGCAGCTCCTTTAATTGCATTAACCAATTACATTGCTTATAGGCAAAATTAATTAATAATTCATATTTCCGTTGTTAGTCTTAGTCTTTTATGCTGTGCTAATTTTTCCTATTAATTAGAAAATAACATGAATATTGATAAGAACGACATCATTTGCAAAATTATTAATATCAAAGATACATTAATATAATAATAATAATAATACTTAAAAAATGAACAAAATCAACAACAAAGATTAATTAATTTAATAATCTGAGTGAAAAGAGAGTAGCTTAGCTAGTGTAGTCTGACTGAGTGTGCAAAGTATCTGAAAACATTGGATACCGAGTTTTGTCTCTGGGGACGTGTCAAATAGATTTGTGTTCACCTCTCTGCTTCAATGCGTTACTTTTTTGGTAAGTTGTGTGCATTGTTGAGTGAATTTTTTGCAATAAAATAAAGGTCTGTTTTCTAGTTATGTACGCTTTGGCTCTGTGTGTGACCAGCTTTCGGAATTTTTGATAGGATATATTCTTTACTGGCAGGGGCAACTTGTCCTGAGACTCCTCGAACTACATTGGTTCTTCTTCTACGGGAACATGTGATCATTAAATGGTTTTATCTCTCATATTTACGACATCAATTAATTTTGATTAAATGCTATACAGTTTTTCTGATAAAGATTAAATTGATAGTCCCTAAAGTTACTCTCTCTCCGTTCAAATCTGTATTATCTCTTCTTTCTTTTATTTTATAACGTTTGAGTTACACTATTTATAACATTTAAAAGTTTAATTATTAATTTAAAACACCGTTTAATATATAAAGAAAATTAATTTTGTTAAATTAAAAAAATTATATTAATTTATTTTTTAATTTGAAATGAAAAAATATATAATTTTGCTCTAATTTTATAAATTAAAAATATATTTAATCAATTATTTTTTTACACCATTAAGATGAACCATTAATTATGATGTCACTGTGAGATTTTTTTAAGAGAAATTGTCGAAAGATTTAATACCATGAAGTCTTGAGTAAAATCAGAAAATCACTCCTAGCCCTCAACAATATATTTATGCGTATAGTTTTATATTTTTTTATACTCATTTTATTATCTAAGTGACTTCAAACAACCTTCATATTCCTAACCATTTTTAGCAGCTTTTATTGACAATCAATCATCAAAAATTGGTTTTAAATCTCAATCTTTATATTTTGTTAAATAAAAGAGTAAGTAGTATTTTAAGTAATACTTCTTTTTTTCATTTCATCTTTGCTTTCTGACTCCCTCAGTTAGTAGTTTTTTTCATGAAAAAAAATTATTTGAAAATATTGTTTATAATAAAAAACAAGGGACTTAAATTAGTTAGACAAACTTGTAAATATTTTTTCTTTATATTTATTACTTTCTAATGAAAAACCAAGAAAAAGTGAATAAAATTAATAACACAGACCGAGTTTTTCGTAAGGTTATCTTGGTTTTCATATACAAATATTACTTGTATTATATATTGTCTAAACAATATAAAAGTTCTGAATTCATAAATTTTAAAATGACTTTCCCCAAATAAACTTCACTTAAAGTATATAAAGTGTTATCAAACAAAAGTATATAATAATACCAAACGAAATATTGAATTAAGAAAATCAAATCATTTATTTATTGTAAATTTTTTTTTCGGTAACTCTTCTCCAATGTGAAATTTGTTCAACAAAAATGTATATAAAATAATATAAAATGAAAACTTTAAAATATAATAATATATTTTAAAACATTATGAAGACCAAAAAAAACAATCCACCTAACTTAATTAAAAATTTAAATTAATTGAAAAAAGTAAATCATATATTAGATTATTACAGACAGTTTATTTTTCTTAGGAGACAAGTCTTAAAAAAACCAAACCCGAAAGTTCATGTACTAATTTAGTCAACACATGTACTAATATAGTCAACAGAACCTGCAAAAAGTACAAAAATAACATATTCACAGTGAGTCGGTGACAATGTCCGTTAATTCGTTAACTACCATGGATTTTTTAAGCATAGTCATTGTTATCAACTTCATTAGCTACCCATTATATGAACAATTCCATCTTAAAGGCTATTTTCATTAACTAAAAAAATATTTATATTTAATTAATTTCAAATATATAAAGTGCTATTAAATAATATCATTTCCATCAAATTTGAGTACAATCTCAAAATAATATATAGCTGAAGACAATTTTGAAAATATACTATGTTTTAGGAAATTAAAATGTTTGACTAATAATTTTAATTAATATGAAATTTTATACTTTTATTTACCTTTAAATCCATACATAATATTGATTCAAAGCCCGATATTTTTACGTGTTGGTGATGAGAATTGTCAGTGTGCATGCACGCATAAAAAAAACGTGTACGGAAGGAAAGAGAAACCAAAATCTGAAACAATTTGGGATCACTTAGAAGATTTTGAGGGTGTTGATTGAGTTATCATCATGCATGTGTAAGCCACTCTTGTCGATTTTTTTGGATATTTTGTCGTCTATGTATCTTTTCTATTCATATCGTTCACGACTAGTAACGGTTTAGGAATTTAAGATTATTTGAAAGTTAATAAAAATAAATAACATAATTAATATGTAAATAAAAAAATTTATAAATTTATTATCTTAAAATTTTGAATACAAAATGATGTCTTTTCTTATATAAACTTATTTATTACTGTGTACTAATTTTTCTAATATCTCCTTTAGAAAAATATAATGTAATAAGTTCAATATAATGTATATTTTAAGTATATGATAAAATTTACTTGGTTTCTTATTCTTGTTGTTAAAATTTTAGATTTATTGATATAAATAATTTGAGTAATACAAGAACATTCTGGATAAAGTTAATAATAATGCATATAAAAAACAGTATATATTTGTATCAGGGTGATTATGAATTGAATTTTTAATGATCTAATCTATGTCTATTCTGGATCTGGATCCAAATAATTAGATTAGATTTTCAATCCAAATCTATTTAAAAAAAAAATAGATTAAATTTTTTTAAATCTAGATTAAATACTTGAATATTTGGATCAATTTCAAAATCTAAAATCTATTTTTCATAAATTAAATTTAAATTAAATTTTTTAAAATTTGTATCCATAAAATTGTCATCATAGAATTTGACATATTTTTTATTGGAGCCAACCAAGCTAAATTTTATTTAGTTATATTTTATGCTTTATATCAGACCGTTTTCATTATACTAAAATCATGAGTGGGTAATTATATTTTTTCAGGGTTTCCATTTTTTCTATTAATTGAAAATAATAAAGTATAGTGGTTGAAGACACACGAATTAGATTTGTTCTTATAGACGACTATCTGAAAAGGTTAGAAGCGCGAATTTTCCTAATTTTGAATTTTTGCTTCACCATTAATGCACTAGCAAATCTTAAATTTCTTTAGTAGGAAACTAAAAATTCCTTGTAATTTAAGCACCTAATATGGATTTCATGACACCCCGTGATCCACATGTTACATGCAGAGATAAAAACATGATAGTTGTTGACATTTATTTTTTTCTGTTCTAAGTCGTTGTTGACGTTTACATGTAAAGATAATTTAGGTATTTCCAATACTTTTTTTAAAACATTATATTTAATAATTTAACACAATTTATGAAATAATATGTAGAAACCGTAATTAAGAAGGAAATTTAAACATTCCTCCATCATAGTATAAATTGATTTGTTATTTGTTTACATCTCAATTATGAGCCTAACTTGAGCCTAAATATTACTAGTTATCCAAATAATAAATCTAATTATAAAAGATTTGGAATGATTTTATACAAAATCGAATGGTAAATGAAATTTCTTTCACTTTATCTTAGACAGAAAGTATTTTTTTTTTCTCAAGAAAACTTAATAGTCCCAAATAAATACGCAAATATATATATATATATATATATATATATATATATATATATATATATATATATATAT
>Ga0209589_1007237_pt1 | contig 17930 bp, 5 predicted proteins | sample CowpeawhiteBW_FD_187525 | JGI IMG/M metagenome (GOLD analysis project Ga0209589, IMG submission 187525) | Root nodule microbial communities of legume samples collected from California USA - Cow pea white BW (SPAdes) (version 2) | ecosystem: Host-associated > Plants > Roots > Nodule | place: USA...
TATATATATATATATATATATAAGAAAAAAGAATACAAGTTTTTTTTTTTATCAATTAACACTACAAAATTAAGAATAGATTTGTACCATGTCGATCATCCAGGATTTGATATTCGAAGATGGATATTAAACATCTAAAAGTTGATCTAAAAAGTTTAAAGATCAAAAATTAATTCTAAATTCGTCCTATATTTAGTTTAAATTTTACTAACAAAAAGGAAAATTAAATAAGTAATGATTATCTTTGTATCTTCATTTGCTATTGTTATCTTGGTAATATTTATCTTTTGTGATTATTATTGTAATTGTATATTCCTTCTTTTTTTTTTGAATAAAAATAATTTGTAAACCGATTTATCTATAAATAAAATAGTATCTCCACCACTCACAAAAATATTGTGACGTATGTATATTTTATTTTGAGTCAAAAGAGTTATTTACATATTTTGTTGTACTATTTTTTACCGGAAGAAGATTATATAAGATTTCTAGTACTTCTTGTCTCAACGAAATCAAACACGAAGATGTTACAAATTTTACAACAAACTTTTTTTTTTATAAATACGAAAGTAACTCAAAAGTAAAGAACCCTCGTAATCTTTGACTTAAAGTCTCTATACTTTAAATCATAACATATTATAGTACAAATTGTTATCCTATATCAAAATACCATGATGATTAAGAACTATCATCAAATTATTTTATTTCTTAAATGACATTTATTTATGGATATTCTAGAATCATTGATGAAATATTACTTTAAGTGTTCTGAACAATCATGTTCGTACTAGTGTATAATTCATCTCCTGGAAGTTAATAATTATCACGTAAAGACTTCACTCTTTTAAGAACTGATATAGAAACCCTTTCTTTTGAACAATTATTTTTCTTAATATGTTAATCTTATTTACAATAGAAAATGAAATTTGTATGGGTTTATATCACACTATTATATTTACAGTGGAAAACACTGAAATTCAAATAATTATTTTTCCGAACGCGTACACTTGTCGCATAGTCTTAGCACAATTTTAATTAACCAACCAATGAAATTTTTGAGCAAAATATATAGGTTAAATGAATTGGCAATTCAATCCACAACCGTCAATTTATTTGATTCCAGGAATCTTGAGTAGGAAGTGTTTCATTAACAAGCTCAATGAGTAGTAGTATTAGTATGTTGATTGATTATTCATAATAATAATAATAAATAAATAAAGAAAGAAAGAAAGAAACAATATGGGTACATTCGTAGGTGTTATCGCTGTCATGCGGGGACCAATGTTACATCTTTGCTTTTGTTGCTACAAACCATAAGATTCTTAATTTCTTACCCTTATTCGCTCTCCCTCTCAACCCTCATCTGTCACTCATTCAAGAACTAACAACCAAACCACACACCTACAACAACCCTTTTTACAATTTCAACACTCACACACGCCACGTGCCACCATCCCCACCCAAGATACCTTCCACGATCATGCCACGTGTTCAAACAGGCCCAAATCCGTAATTGCACCGATACAAAAAGGCCCTATAAATAACAGGTTCAAGCGCAGAGAATGAAGGAAATAAGAGAGTGATCGAATAATTGAGAAAAATCAAGCGAGTGGTTGTTTTTGGTCCCGGCAGGACCAGGGAATGAATAGAGATGAGAAGTTTTCGGCTGAAGAGAACTGAACTAAGTGGCCAAGCCAAACGCAGAATCGGCGGCAGAAATTGCCACCGGAAGCACGTGGAAGACGGGTGAACTACCCCACAATTTCTCTTCAATTTCCCTTCCCCAACCCAAATCTGTAAAAAAATATCACTTCTATATTGTAATTCGCAGCACTGCTGGTAGTAGTAAAAGAAGTAGAAGTAAAAGGAATAGTAGTGTTTTTGTATATTTTGATGATCATGGCCGAGAAAACCAACGGCGGCGAGGCTAATAACCCCATGCTGCTCCACGGGAAGTACGAGCTGGGGCGGCTACTGGGGCACGGAACGTTCGCCAAGGTGTACCACGCGCGGAACCTCAAGAGCGGAAAGAGCGTGGCGATGAAGGTGGTGGGGAAGGAGAAATTGATAAAGGTGGGGATGATGGAGCAGATCAAAAGGGAGATCTCGGCCATGAACATGGTCAAGCACCCCAGCATCGTGCAGCTCCACGAGGTCATGGCCAGCAAGTCCAAGATCTACATCGCCATGGAGCTCGTGCGCGGCGGCGAGCTCTTTAACAAGATCGCCCGCGGCCGTCTCAGGGAGGAGACCGCGCGCCTCTACTTCCAGCAGCTCGTCTCCGCCGTCGACTTCTGCCATAGCCGTGGCGTCTACCACCGCGACCTCAAGCCGGAGAACCTCCTCCTCGACGAGGACGGCAACCTCAAAGTCACCGACTTTGGCCTCAGCACCTTCTCCGAGCACCTCCGCCAGGACGGCCTGCTTCACACAACGTGCGGCACCCCGGCCTACGTGGCGCCGGAGGTCATCGGGAAAAAGGGCTACGACGGCGCCAAGGCTGATATCTGGTCTTGCGGTGTAATCCTCTATGTACTCCTCGCAGGGTTTTTACCCTTCCAGGATGACAACCTTGTCGCCTTGTATAAGAAAATCTACCGCGGTGACTTCAAGTGCCCGCCGTGGTTTTCATCCGAGGCACGCCGCCTCATTACGAAGCTCCTCGACCCGAACCCGAATAACCGAATAACGATTTCGAAGATCATGGAGTCGTCCTGGTTTAAAAAACCGGTGCCGAAGAACGTGATGGGAGCGAAGAGAGAAGAGTTGGATTTGGAGGAGAAGATTAAGCAGCAGGAAGAATGCAAGTCCACGACGATGAATGCTTTTCATATAATTTCGCTTTCGGAGGGGTTCGATTTGTCGCCCTTGTTCGAGGAGAAGAAGAGGGAGGAGAAGGAGATTCGGTTTGCGACCACACGCCCCGCGAGTAGCGTGATTTCGCGGCTGGAGGAGGTGGCGAAGGCGGTGAAGTTCGACGTTAAGAAAAGCGAGACCAAAGTGAGGTTGCAGGGTCAAGAGCGGGGTCGGAAAGGGAAGCTTGCAATTGCTGCGGATTTATACGCCGTGACGCCGTCGTTTTTGGTGGTGGAGGTGAAGAAGGACAACGGTGATACCTTAGAGTACAACCAGTTCTGCAGCAACCAACTTCGTCCTGCGCTTAAAGACATCGTGTGGAGGACTTCTCCTTCTGAGAATCCTACACCTGCTTGAACCGACACTTCTCCCATTGTTGTTAGAGCCATTGAATTTGGTTCCGTTCTGCTGTGTTTGTTTGTTTGTTCATTATTGTTTGAAGTGACGATTGAGAGTTACTACTGAATTATTTGCTTGCTTCTTGTTCCAAATCTGTGTTTGGGTATGAGTCCAATGCATGTGTGGCATTAACCTGAGTGGGCAATTGCGGAAAAACAAGATAATGAACAGGAATCGACATGAAGGTGTCGAAGTACATGTGCTGTGGATGATGTTGTTCTTATGTTGCCGTCATTGTCAATGTTTGCAAATTGATTGGTGTGTGTTGTGTGGTCATGCTCGTGGCAGCCTTATTACTCTTTTTTTCTAAAATTTTAACTTTTCAATAAATGAGTCCACTTCTACTTTAATTGGTCTTAATTTTAACATACATATAAATCTATATATCGTATTTAAATTAAAATTTCAATAATATACATCAATATTTTTAATAATAAATTTATTAATATTTTATACTACTACCTAATACCTAATATGATAGGAACTCATTCTCAATTTGATCTAGTTTCAGTTTTCAGGAACAATAATCTAACCAAATAAGAAGAAAATGTTTTTTCTAATGAAATTTTCATTTTTTTTCGTAATAAAAAAATATAATAGAAAAGAAGTGTAAAATGAAAACTAAAATAAATCCTGAAAATGTAAAAGGCCTGGGTATAATTTTTGAACATCATTTCTATAAATTTTGTAAAAATGTTAAAAATAAAATAGGTTAATTATTGCCTCTATCAACAGTTATATGGGCAGAGTTTTAATAAATTAACACTTTCAATAGTGAATAGAGATGCAAACCATAGTTTGTAAGATCACTAAATATCTCTTTTTAAGGATGTCTACAACTTTAACCCTTTATACCATTAAACTTGATACTTTTACTCGATGATGTAAATGATTTTATTCACAAGAAACAAGTATCTAAGGTTGAGTTTTATGTTTAAACAGGATGATGATTTTTATCTTCCAGGATGTTTTGTTTGAGGGGTGGATATTGAAGAACCAACAACAAAAGAGGAAACTTGGGGGCTTCTCCCTGCACCCTCAAACCTTCTCCTGTATCTTCAATAATTACCTTTTTGACCCTAATCAAAAGTATGAAACGGATTCCGAAATCCGTTTCATAAATTTTCATGTTTTTTTATGAAACGGATTTCGGAATCCGTTTCACAAAAAAAATAAATAAATTTGTGAAACAAATTTCGGAATCCGTTTCAGAAAAATATGAAACGGATTTCAAATTCCATTTTAGAAAAGTATGAAACGGATTCCGAAATCCGTTTCTAGAAAAAAAAATTAAAATTTGTGAAACGGATTTTGGAATCCGTTTCATACTTTTCTGAAACGGATTTCGAAATCCGTTTCACAAAAAAAAAATTAAAATTTGTGAAACGAATATCGAAATCCGTTTCAGAAAAGTATGAAACGGATTCCGTAATCCGTTTCTAAAAAAAATTAAAATTAAAAACGTGGTTGTCGTTAATGTCGCTGAGGGAGGGGTCGCAAGTAGTGTCGAACTCTACGGCGAAGGAGGTTGAGTTGGGGGAGGCCCACGAAGAGGGCGGGGAAGTGGGTGGAGGAGGAGAAGCGGGAGGAGAAGGAGGCGGTGGAGTTGGTTTGGGGGTCAAGAAAAAAGAGGATAAAAGGGTAATTATTGGAGGTACAGGAGAAGGTTTGGGGGTGCAGGGAGAAGTCCCTGGAAACTTGATATATCACCCACACCATTTGAACAAACTTTTTACAAACAATTTTCATAAAGTATACAATAGAAAAGACGAGGACAAGGCCATTACGATATTCACCTTGATAAAATGATTTTTTTTTTTTATCAATATGGCATAATTTGCTTTTGAAATTATAAAAATGATGCAATTTAAGAAAAAATCAAAATTGGAGAAGTCATTTGTGAGTTTAAAACAATCTTGCTAGTGGTCTTACCTGACTTGGATTTTTATATATGCAAGACAGAGAAGATCTACATGCAAAAGACTCTTCAATGCTTAAGTAAGTAAGAGATTTAGAGATCTCTTAAAATATGAGAATGTTTCTCGTGAGTTATACTTCCTAGATAAACTCTTTATAAAGGACTAATGAGGTATGGTTGTTGTGCTCAAGGATGTGAGAAATAATGACAAATAACCATCTCATGAATGAGATGCCACAAAGGCTATATGACTTGAATGTTCATTATGGACAACAAGTATCAAGTTTTAAGGATGCATTAAAATCTCTTCTTAAACCGGGTATGCACAACTAGATTTAATATGACAGGACTTTTTTATTTTTTGTAAAATCAAAGTTATGTCATATTAATATAACTTCAAATCAAATCTAGAAAAATTATTTCAAACTAACATTACTTCTTCCTTATGAAGTCATGTCAATATAGCACGACTTGTCCAATTTCTAAATCTTTTAAAAATATGCACTATTTTCATAATTTCAAAATCAAATTACTCCAAATTGATACCAAAACATGATGAAGTTGACGAAAACTTAATAAAAATCATAATAGCTTACAAAAGCACACATTATAGGTGGATTTGATTGAAAATAGAAAGCGTGGATAAATTGGACCACTTGCCTATTTATATAGTTTTCTTGTGATATTTTATATTTTTATATTTAAATGTTGGAGTCTTAAGTTGTTTGTGATGTTTTTAAAAGTATTGGGTCTATGGTCATATGTAATTTATGCAATTGTCAACAATTAATCTAATCTTTTTCTTTCACATTTTATTTTATTATCTACAATTTTATTTTATTTTGTGCTAAGGGGATAAAAAGATGTTTTTCTTTTTTATGTAGATTATTAATATTATCAAAGCTAAAAAAGAATAAAATAGATTATTGATCAAGCTTATTCAAATCTTGAATAATGAAATTGTGAATGCGTTACTGTTTGTATTTGACATACTTGAAATTTTGAGAATCGTGAATACAGTAAGAATTTATTTTACATTAAGAAACATGGTAGTTTTTAGTCTTGATAATTTTTTGAAAATGTTTTGAAAATATTTCAAGAATATATTAATTGATTATTGCTTAATATAATTAATTATTTTAAGTAACATCATCACTTATCTTTAGTAATATTTAATTATGCTAACGTGATTTGGAAAACACAATTGTGTAAATAATTTATTAAACCATATTTTAGCTTGTGCAATTAATTGATTGTCAGAAATAACTAATTAAATATTGTTGTATTTCTAAGAGCAGCATAAAACAAAATAATAGATTAACTCCAAACATAATCAATTAAATTCTTTCTGAAATGTTTTCTACAAATCGTTTTCGATGTTCTTTTGGATAGTTATCAATTGCTTTCAATAATACTAATTTCATATTTAAAAGAAACGTTTCAATATATATTTTTCAAAGAAATCAATTTGAGGGCAAGTGTTACGAAATTTCTTTTATGCTCTTTGATTCACATATTTGGATATTCCTCACATATAGGTCACATTTTTTTTTCTTTATGTTCAATCATCTCTATTCAATGTAAGATTTAGATTTAAATTTAAAAGATTTCGATATTAGATTCTTTATCAATATAGCTTAGGTAATCTATCATTGTTTGAAGTATACACTAGTTTATGATGAACTATTGAATTAAAAAATAATTACATATTATGATTTAAAGGATTTTTTTTGAGTTTAAAGTTTGATTTTGAGGAAAAAGAGTTAATAAAGTGTGGTAGTACACGAAAGTGATTAAGATAAAATATTTATAAAATACACACAAAAAAAAAAATAAAGAGAGAGAAGTGAACACTTTTAGCACATGTGGCTATTGTTTTTTGGTTTTTGATTATAATATTAATGATGAATAGTTAAATATAATGTTAAAATAAAAAAAAAAATTATTAATAACAATTAAAATTGTCTCATTTTTTAGTGATTTATTTCTAGGTAATCATTCCACTAATTTCTTGCTTCTTTCTTTCTCTGTCAAAGGGCATAAATTGTTAAAAAGATACACAAAATATTATTTTGATACTCATTTTTTCTCGCAATCTTGCCCTCTGTTTTTCCTCTCTCCGAGTCAAATATATTTACATAAAAATCAATAAAGTAGAGTATGAGATGTTCGTGGCAAGTAATGTTCATATTTGTTGCCGTGCTTGTTTGAATTACGAATCAATGTTAATCTGTATCATAACAAAACAACAAAAGGGCTGCATTTTAGTAAATAAAAAAAAGTATTATTATTTAAAGATGATTTTAATAATTATTAAATTAACAGACCAATATATATTTTAATATTTTAATGTTCTTTTTTACTTAATATTTTTTTTTACGAAGGTATATTATTTTGAAGTAAATAAAATGAATTGGTGTGATTTATGTGGTTGAGGTAGTGCATTAAAATATTGTTATAGTATAGATACATTGTGGGAGCCAAGTTTGATTGGTATTATTATCCATAGCAGCCTAATTTGACTAGGGAGCCCAATAAATTTCTTAATATAAAATTTTTTAAATAAATTTTGGCATGTTTGTTTAAGGGAAAGTAAACAATTTGAAAATATTTTACTTATAAATAATTCACTTAATTTTTTGTATTTGATTTAAGACTCTTAGCTTTTACCTTAAAGATAGACATAATCCAAAATTTCTTAAGATAAAATTATTTAAATGAACTTTGGCATGTTAACATCACTATGAAGTGATGGTCTTTCAATCATATTCACACCTCAATTTATCCCATGTAGTCATGTAAAAAAAAAGATATAAAAGAGTGAAGAAAAAGAGTCATAAAGTTTGTCCCATGTGTTCTTTATTTCATACGAGAAAAAGCTACCACTATAGAAGAACAACTTGAGACAATATAAGCATATGTTACGAATTCTCCACGGCACAATGGTTTAATCCGTGAAAGCCGCAAATACTAATATTCAATAACATTTTAATCAATAAGGAAACATTATTTACCCATCTCTCTTTATGTATCGTATAAGATTTTCTATATATGATACACATTTTAGTATTATCTATATAATAATAGTAATAGTATGTAATAATAATACTAATAATAATATTAATAGCAATATTATATAATAATAATAATAGCAATCGTAGTAGTAATAATAATAATAATATATAATGAAAATAACAAAGTATTAATAATAATAATAATAGAAAGATTGCGACCGGATAAGCTCAATTCTTTTTCTGCAACTCCATATTTGTTATCTGTACCACCTCCATATATTTGGTCTTTTAACTTTTTTTTTTATTTTTTTAATTAATTGGAAAAGTTGTGGGTTAGGTCGACATAAAGATTTTATTTTATAAAAAAAAATTAAATAATATGTGACATGTCGTTAGTCATGTAAAATATACTATAACATGATTGAGAATATAGGAAGCATACTAATTATTTTTTAAAAGTACAAGGATCAAACCAAGTTTTGATTATGGACTATTTTTAATTTTACGTAATATGTAAGGAATTAAAACGTATCTTTTTTAATATAAGTAAGATAATAAACTATTTTTTTAAAAGAATAATAAAATTTATGATAAATAAAATATTTGATGACATTGTAATTAGAGGTATGATCTTATGAATTCAAATTAAATATTAACATCCATTGTGTTATTTTGTTTATCATGACAAAATTCATTTATTTCGATTAGTTCTTACAAAACTAATTTAATTATTTCTAATGTAAAATAAAATAGAAAATATCGAAAATAGTGTTTGTATATTGTTTTGATATGATATTATTTTACATAATATTTATTCTCACTTTTCTATTCTATTTGTGCATGAAAAACAAATTTAAAGATATCAATTAACATAAGGACGTTGGTAGTTTGACACCAATACTACCATTTGACACTCATATAAACTAATATTTTATTAAGAAAAATTGGTGTCAAATGGTAATTATTTGGGAATGATGGTGTCAAAGTAACTTTTTCCTTTACATAAATGTAGACATCAAATTATCCAAACTCATTATGTATTATCCTTCTTAAGAGCATCCATTTCCTCAACATTGTGCTTCTTCAATAATGATAGCTCTCACCGCAGCAAGGTCATCTCATTTGTGTTGCTACTAGATGGTTTTATCACCGATTGCTTGTCATGGTTTGCTATATTTCTAGTGGAAACCATGCGATCTAAGTAAAACTTTGCTCCCACAGTTAGCGTCAAAATAGCTAAGATGTACAAGTCAGATCCACGTGTCTACTAATCAATTCCAAAATCCCCTTCCTCTTGCAGGGTCGGGATCTTCTAGGTTCGCAGGGCCGAAATCTTCAAGGTCTAAAGGACCGAAATACCCACAAAGACATTTTAACACTCAAGTCAACTATATGTAAGAATTAATAAATATGGAGTAATTACAAGTCTATATCTCCTAAACAGTGTCCCTTTTGTTCTACTTTAATGGGCCCTTGCTTGAGTGAGCCTAAATTGAATAATAGGTTAGACTTAATTTAGATGCGTTTTGGATATTCTAATATTTTGTACATCTTAAATCATTTATAAACTAACTTTATCTCGTTCTAATGTGCTAATCAAGCTTATGTAGATTTTCCTATATGATGTTATTTTGTGTTGATGACATCATCTATGTCATATGCTTTAGACAAATTTTGATTCATTCCATCACTGTATCTCTCATCTCGAAGGAAAAAAAATTGGCAGTAGTAAGTTACCCCGTTCTGAATGCCAAAAGGGGCCATTTAAAGAAGAGGGAAAACATGCAGAAAAATATGCATGGAAAATAATAAACAAGAATCAAACAATAAGATGTTAATTATGACAGCAACCTTAGTGAATATTTAACTCTTTCGAAGAAGCAGCTACTGATTTGGAAGGTTTTCATACCAATCTTTTTCTCTTTTTAATATGATTAGTTATTAAAACAACTCTAGAGTTGTGTCCAAAGTCAATCCATTTCACTGGACCATTTGAACAACTTTCTGTTTCCTATCAGTTTTTTTCTTCATTGAATGCACTTTACATATATTATATATCTTATATGTGATCTCCAAATCAATTTGATTCGACACTTTTCACTACAAGTTTTAAAATGTTTTGAATTGAATCCACAATGCCCCCACCACCAATGAAGGTTCATTACAAGGAACAAACCTGCAGAATGTTTTGGTGAGATGTGTAACTCTCACAATGATGTTGTTGTTGCAGGCAAAGTAATTGAAGAAAGGGATCTACCAAGTAGGTTCTGTAGAAAAATTGTTTGCATGTTCTTTTGCATGTTTGGCAAGGAAACCTCAATTAACACAATTCCTTTGAAAGCACAGTAAAATATAGTACTAGATAATCTTAGAAAAAACATTGTTTAAACAATGTGATGTGGCCAAATAGAACATTATTCAGTTGCATTAACTTCTATTCTCATCATACAGATGGACGTTTACCTGATTTATTCATTTAAGCATTTCTTGTTCTTGTAAAGCAATTTCATAAATATCTCTGCATGAATAGTTTAGTAGAAGATATGCCATTTTTTTGTTAACATAGACAGTGTTGGGTTTTTCCACCAGAAAATATCGGAAAGATTCAGTACCAATCAACCATAAACATTTCATATAAAAGAGCCAAAAACACCACTTATAACCCAAAATATTAAGCAAATACTTGCATTAAGGCATTACTTTGTATGTTCTTCTTTGTTATATATTGTTTTTCATGCTTATTCCTTCTCAAAGTAAGACCACATTCATACTTAGAATACTAGTCGATAAAATATAAAACAGAACAATGAATGTGAATTAATAATAATTGTGTATTTGAGATGAGAAATTAGAGGTGAGATTAGAGCAGTGGGGAGAGAGTGAAATGAGCAAGAGGGTCCAAATCATCACAACCTGGCTGAGAGATGAAGTGTTAGAGTTAGCAATGAAAAGGTATAAGTGTGAAACTACTGGTACATATGGCATAGACACTCACACTTGCTACCTATGCCAGCATGCAGAACTTGATTAAAAATAGGATATCTGTGTCATCTAGGATTCCTATCCCAGCAGAAGCATAGTTTGCCTAAACCAGAAGCCTTTCTCCATATTCCCTTCCCAACAATCATCTCCAAAATTCACATACCTTACATGAATCAACAATCATCTCCGAAACTCATTAAAAATTGATCTTAAAAGATTATGTTTGACTTAAAGTATAATTCTTGAAATATTTCAGATCATTAAAAGTACATCCTAACAAGATTTAATATTTGTTCTACTTATCATGTCATCTTGTTAGGTTTATAGAAGGTGTTTCACTAAGGAGAACAAACACTAATGAAACTTGAGCCCAACCACATAAAGCATTGACATCACTCTCAATCCAAAACTTATAAGGCAATGAATTTATGGGTCTTTATTTTTATACATTGCTCTACTTTCTCATTTCTAATCAATGTAGGACTTAGACTCACACTTGGATTCCTAACACATCTATTATTTGACCATCTATTAATATATATTTTCATGTTCGAGATTCGAGATGGATAGACTTCGACAGTAAAGAAATGTGCCGGAGAGATCTCGCAGCTACTAAAAGTATGACAAATTTACTGTGTATAAGTTTATAAGTGTCCATGGAGGAAATATTAGGACAGTTTTTGCCGGGGACATAAGAGGGAGAATTAGCACTTGCTGTTTTTGGCCGGCTTAATCATGGTATAATTGTCACTGTTATGGCCTTCTTTCAAATGATGGAGTTATTTAGCAATAAAATCCTACGTTAACATTGGTCATATATAACTGGAAAGTTAAGATACTCATAAGTTTTCTAGTTTCAACCAATAACAAACACAGTGATTGAATTTGTTACCTTGGTACTTTATCTTCGTACCGATGTAAAATGCAACTTTTCTAAACACCACTTATCTAATTGTACACATGCAATATCTATTTTCTTTTGTGGAGAATTTCAGATATTCAATTTTAATATGCTACTTATAAATTGTGAGTATACACTTTGTGTAGTAAGAATTAATATGCATCAACTGTTAACTGGTTTGATGTGTTAGTTTGATTATATTTAATCCCTTTGTAAAAGAAGGAAGTGTTTTTAATACTGATGATGAAGACGTAAGAAATCAATATTCGGCTAAAAAATATCAATAAATGAGACACAATGATAATTAGAAAGTTCTTCATTTTAAGGACAATGGTGTGTTCTATATGTACTACACCAAACAATAATTTTTATAGCAATTATTTAATTATTTAGCGGTAAACTATCATCTAATAAACATATGTGATAAAAGTTGCTAGTATAAAATGTTTCAGTAAAATGTTGACGCCTAACTTTTATTTATTAGTTTTAACTTATTTTAGTTGTTCGTTTTATGCATATGAAAATTGAAACATTTTTTATACTGTAGCTTATTATGTTCTATTTGTGTGTGTTTTTTCTTTGTGGATATTTTCTTTCGCCACTTTTTCTCACACAATCTCGCGTGGATATTTGTAAAAGAAATATTGTATACACATGAAAAATATTTGGTTTTGTTGTGTTTTAATGTTTCTTCCCTACTTCGCATATCCTCCATTTGAGAGATAGAATCTTTTTAAGACTAACTATTACAAATATTTTGAGGTGACGAAATGAGCATTAAGTTCATTCACTTTTATGTTACGTGATTAGACAAATCTCATCTGAAACCTAGAAGCGTGACAAAATATACTCCTAATGAAATGCAATAGCATAATAAAAGTTATAATTAATTGGAACGCATTAAAAGAATGAAAAGGGAGAGCAACTTGTTATTTAAACGGAAATGCAAAAAGGAAAAAGAGAAAGAAGTACACTAAAAATTTGAAAAACAATGAACAAAAGAAAGCCAAAGCGACAGATAATAATAATAAAGAAAAAGAAGACGGAGGTTGAAAGTTAGCCTCAGCCAAACAAAGTCTAGGTAAATACGGCGTCGTCGAGTCGACCCCTCCGTATCCCTGACGCCTTATTTTCGTAGACTTTAACGGCTCTTTGTAGAAAAACACACGTCACTTTCTGTCCTTTGCCACTTTATGTTCTTTTTTCTCTCTATTTCACACCCAAACGCCGTCATCACGGCTTCGAGACGGAGGCAGCGTCCTTCACGGCGCCCTCGTTGCCCACCACGGCCGACTGCACCGTCAGCACGGACATGCTCGGAGAGGACGGGCCTTCGCCGTTCGACGCCACGGCGGGGTTGGCGTGTGTGCCGGGTGCGGCGTTCGTCGGAATCTGGGTGCTGCCGGAGGCGGCGTTCATCAAGGGGTTCCTGGTGTGACACGTGGCGGTGGAGATCGCAGTGGCAAGAGAAATTGGCATGAGGCAGAGGCCCTTGCCTTGGAGATACTGCATGGCGGAACCCATGTCCTCCTCCATCAGTTTCGCCACCTGGTGCTCCGTCATGGTCAGGCTGTCGTTCGAGGTTGACGCCGCCGTTTGGTTGTTGTTGCCGTTGGAATTCGGCGCGAGAGCACCGCCGCCGTTGCCGTTCGCTTGGATGCAGTCACCGCCACCCTGCAAACACAAACCGTCACGTGACCATGGGGTTTTAACGGAAGTAAAAAAAAAAAAAAAAAAAAAAAAAAAAGAAAAAAAAAGCGCGTGTGCGCGTGTGTGAAAGAGAGAGACATAGGGGAATCTGAGAAAGTGGATACGCGTGCTGCTTTTGGATTGTCGTTTTGTGGTGATTGAGAATTTGAGTATTGAAATAAGCCAAAGCCAAGTGAAAATGTTGGGTGGGTTGGTGGGGCTGTGGGAAAGACTCTCCTCTCTCCGACATTTTCATTCATGGTGCGCAGTGTGTTCCACATTTTCTTCATCAATTTTTTTTTTTGTTAATTTTTTCTTCTTATAGAAACCCTCTCATGTTTTCCTTCAATTTTATCCTCTCAAAGTTTGGTCGATTATGGTAGTACGGACACCTAATAGTTGTTAAATTTTGTAATTAATTTGGAAATTGTGTAAGAAATGATGATATTTGTAGAGTAATAACCTCAGAAGACATATCAGCAACAAGGGGTGCGACAGCAGCTGCACCGCCCAATCTGCTCATGCTCAGAACCTGTAACCCAAACAATGACACGATTTATTTATTTATTCACGACAGAGGAGAGTGGAATTTAATAATCACAACACCATACTTAAAACCTGTAATTAAATAATGAAGTCCATGATTAAAATATGCGGATACTTGATGCTGATGAAGAATAAAATCAAATTAAGAAATATTAGCACAAGAGTAAAACCCGGGAAGAGCACCTTGACTTGGAGCTGCAGGAACTTCACGTAATCGATGATCTCATCTAGCATCGATGCCTTGTCTGTCTGTCATTCCACAAACCAAACAAGGATTGACCCGTTTATTGTTACCATATAATAATCACAATAATAACACTAACAATTCTGCATAATCATAATTAAACCAAACATTGTTCTTTCATATCTTATGTTATGTTATGCCTATACTACCCCTCTGTACCTAGCGTGAGCAGTGATGAGTGAGCGATGTGGGGCCTAACCCCTCTGCTATCCAGCTTAGTATGTTAAGTACGCACGGAATCGCATGATGAGCAGGCAAGACAAACGCTCACAGCACCTCCGGAGTGCGACGTTACCATCTATTCTTTTCTTTCCAGTTTCCATGTTACATTAACTTCGATATACACGACACCAACGTCAAAACAACTCGTATATTCATTCTATGGAGATGACCCATTTGTCCCATTTACACACCAAAACTACTGTGCCTTCCGTTTCAATTTCTTTTAATTAACTCAAATTAGATCCATAAATATTATAATAAACAAAACTGAGGATGAGCATTTACCTTGTTTGCATTGGGAACCAGTTCCTGTAGGGCTTTCATTCTCTCTGCGATTCTCTCCCTTCGTAACTGCCACAAACAACATATCCCACCAACTCAGTAACCAAAACGCTAATGTTCTTACTTAACTGCCCGGGAACAAGCAGAAAAAAAAAAGACCTCTCTGTTTCTTCATTTTCCTTACTTAATTCATAATTTATAAACCCTAACCATTGAGCAGTTTATTATTGTTACAAGCATGACATGTTCGATGTCTAAGAATTAAAGAAAGCCTAACTACCGAGTTTATTATTCAATCTGTCACTTATCACTACCAGTTCTACTGAACAATAATGGATTAGGATATTATTCTCTACCTAAAGCGACGACCTCAAACTATTGGGCTCCATTACCTAAACATCATATTTAATGAAGCCAAGAATTAAAGCCAGAGAGAAAAACAGCGGGTACCCTTTCAGCGATGCTGTGTGGGTCCGTGGCTTGACCTCTCCTTGCACGAACCCTCTGCCTCGGCTGAGCCGCCGCGCCACTCGCCGGAGCTTGGTTCGTTGCGCCGCCCCCAGTACCCGGCGCACCGAAATTTTGCCCTTGCATCGGATTAGAACCTCCCTGTAATTCAAACAAAAAAGAAATTACCGTCGACGATTCACAGCAAAACTAAACAACAGTGATTATTTTTGTTTAAAATTAAAATGACAAGCGCAAACCTGAGGATGTTGAAAATGCTGAGGCTGGTTGGAGGCTTGACCAGCGCCATGCAGAGATCCGGCAAAGCCGTTGTAGAGAGCCTGGACCGAAGTCTCACCGCCCTACGGAAAAAAAAATAAAATTAGGGATAAATGTAGTGTAGAAGAAGGAAAGGGGGAGTGAGGGAATAGAGGTGTACGGGATTGGGGGATTTGAAGGAGGAGGCGTCGACGACGACGTCGTTTTGAGGTAAGGAAAGCGGCATGTGAAGGAGCGGGGAGTCTCTGGACATGAGGAGTTGGTGCTGGAGCATGAGAGCTGCGGCGGCGTTTTTGGTGGAGGAGGCGCTGATCTGGTGGTTGCGGAACTTGGAGGCCAAGGCGGAGGGTTCGTCGTAGGGGAAAGCGACATTATTATTGTTAGTGTTATTGTTGTTGTCGTTGTCGGAGGGAGTGGTCTGGTCGGAGAGGGTATTGGGGTCCCAGAAGGGCTTGTTTGGGTTGAGGTCGGGCCAGGAGCAGGAGGAGAACATTTGGTCGAGGAAGTCATCGTGAGAGGTTGGGTCGAAGTGAGGGAGTTGCAGTGGTTGTTGGTGGTGGTTGATGTGTGAATTTTGGATCTGGTTGGTGGCGGTGGTGGTGGTGGTGGCGGTGGTGTGGAGGTCCTGGAGCGAGATTTGGGAAGAAGAGTTGAAGAGGGAGTTTAACCCTTGCATTTCTCTGCTACAGGGCTGCATAGTTAGCAGAGAGTGATGATGAATGAAGGGTTTAGAGAGGGAGTGGGTATGGAGAAGAAAACATTGTGTTTGCGAGGTTTTCGGTTTCGGCCTTCACAATCGGAAGCCAGTTATGGTTCTGCGTAGTGTGTATCCAACTTTCTCTTTACTTTCCACTCCATTTTTTTTTTAAATAGGAGAAGATGAGCCGTCTCCTAAAAAATTAATTGATTAATTAATTAACTAATTAAAGTAAATTAAGGGTTTTATTTCTTAATGCCGGGGTAATTTGGATTTTATTCTCTCTACTTCGATTCTTTTTGTTTATCCTAATTATTAGTAAGTAACTTCGATTCTGCCCTGGTTTATTCCAGTATCTCAAAAGTTCTAAATCTCTTCAAAGTTGAGGATAGTAGTTAGTTTTGTTTGTTTTTTTTTTTATCACCAAAAATAATATATGGTACAAACGTCCTAATTCATTTGGAAAAAAAAAATTGATACTATTTGACAATTAGTATAAAGATAAAATATTTTTAATAAAAATTAACTTTTATATTTTCAGAAATAAAAAAAAAATAATTATAAAAAATAATGATGTCAAAATATCATTATTAATTCATTTATAATATGATGGAATAAAAATAATGATTACAATCTATATACTATCAACTTCAGCCAGAAAAATTATAATAAAAGATTCTACTTCAAAGTCAAGATTCCTCTTCGAAGCTACTAATACAGCTAGCAATTATACAACCGAATAGTTACTAGAGAGTTTATAAACACCTTTCTTTCCATTAATCTATTAATAAAATGTTTTTAAGTACAAAAATGTAAAGCGAACCATCCATAGAGTCTGACCCTAGTGTGTAATGTTAATATACTTCAAGTTTTGACATTGTGATTATATTTGGGAATATCAAAGAAAATTTTTGGTAATTTTTTTTTTCTTAACTGGAGCCTTGCTGTCGTATTGAAAAAGTTTACATCACTTGATAATCAAAATCAATTATATCAACATTTAATAATCATACTAATTCGGTGAAAATAATTTCCATTACTTTTGTACCAATTATATTAACATATTATTTAAATATCTCTTTAAGTTAAATTTAAAATTAATCCATCTTTAAAATATTTGACCAAGTTAGTCCTTCATTTTATAAATACGTGAATTTAGTTCTTATAATCAAATTTTGTTAAGTTTATCTAGAGTTTTAAGCGTATTTCATAATAATATTTAAATTATTTATACCCCTTAACACATTTTCGCTTCAATGTTAACTTAAATATTATTATAAAACGCATTTAAAATGTCAAATAAATTTAAAAAAATTTAGTTAGAAAGACTAAATTCACACATTTCTAAAGATAAAAGTATAAATTGGTCAAAAATTTTAAAGAATGACTAATTCCAAATTTCACTGAAACTTAAGTGACAAAAAACATATTTAACCCTTATATATATATATATA
>Ga0209589_1007238_pt1 | contig 17929 bp, 9 predicted proteins | sample CowpeawhiteBW_FD_187525 | JGI IMG/M metagenome (GOLD analysis project Ga0209589, IMG submission 187525) | Root nodule microbial communities of legume samples collected from California USA - Cow pea white BW (SPAdes) (version 2) | ecosystem: Host-associated > Plants > Roots > Nodule | place: USA...
TTTTTTTTTTTTTTTTTGGGTTCTGTCTTGTTTGACAAAGCACCCACTTTAGTTCATGGAGATTGGGGGATGGAGAAGACTTTGTAAGTCATTGAATGGAAGAGCAATGATCCAGATACCGTATATAAATGACTTTTACTGAAGTCTGCACTGTACAGACAAAACCTTGCACGTAACTCCCCACATAGGTATGCCTTACTTCCCACTTTCTTTTTATTTGTGTTTTTTTGGGTTCTGTCTTGTTTGACAAAGCACCCACTTTAGGTCATGGAGATTGGGTGATGAAGAAGACTTTGTAAGTCATTGAATGAAAGAGCAATGATCCAAATACCGTATATAAATGAACTTTACTGAAGTCTGCACTGTACAGACAAAAACCTAAACGTAACTCCCCACATGGGTATGCCTTACTCCCCACTTTTTTTTGATTTGTGTTTTTTGGGTTCTGTCTTGTTCGACAACGCACCCACTTTAGTTCATGGAGATTGGTGGATGGAGAAGACTTTGTAAGTCATTGAATGAAAGAGCAATGATCCAAATACCGTATATAAATGAACTTTACTGAAGTCTGTACTGTACAGACCAAAACTTGCCCGTAACTCCCCACTTAGATATGCCTAACTCCCCACTTGTTGTTGAGTTGTGTAATTTGGGTTCTGTCTTGTTACTTAAACCATCCAATTTAGTTCATGAATATTATTGTTTTTTGGGTTTGTAAGTCAATGAATGCAAGACCAAGAATCCAAATACAATATATAAATCACCTTTACTGAAGTTTGCAGTGTATGGAATTAAAGTTGCACCTAACGCCCTATAAAGTTATTCCTTACTCCCCACTTTTGTTTGAGTTGTGTTTTTTGTCTATTGTTCAGTTTGACAAACCACCCACCCACTTAAGTCCATCATATTTGGATGATGGAAATTATTTTCTTAGTCAATGAAGGAATTATGTGATCAAAATATGATGTTTAAATAACGATTATTAAAATCTGCAACTTGTCATAATAAATGTTGACGTTACTCTCCACATAGTTATGAGTAAGTCCCCACTTTGGTTACATTACTGTTTTTTCCCTATAGTGAAGTTAGACAACTACTCCTTCGAATGGCCATTGGATGATAGAAATTACATTTTGAGAGACTGAATGAATGTTCAATGTTCCAAAGTGATTAATTAAATTAAGTTTAGTGAAACCTGGAACTTTATAAACATAAAGTATATTGTAGCTCCCCACATACATATGCGGTACTCCCCAGAATGATGTTTAACATAGCTTTACTGAATAAACCACTTTAAGTTTTGAAACGACGAACAATAGCGACAATACTAAACAGCAAAGTAATAGACACAAAATATAACGTCAAAGCAGCAAACTAAGGAACATCCTAATGGAAATAAAGTAATTTTGACAATACTAAGCACCACAGTAATGGAATTTGTCTATTCTATTCCCTGGTTCGTTGTTGGCGCACCTTGAGTGCTTGAGGAGGTACCATGAGTGGCAGAGGAACCTTAGCCATGGTCAGTGTTGTTGGTGACAGTGGACGGTTTCACAAGTTTCCGTAATAATTCATCAACCTTCGGATCCATGGATGGGTGGAGGACAATGTCAGGCTTCAAAGTAGCATGAACAAGCTCATCCGTTGGTTCACATATGTCTGCCTTGAAGATCTACTTTGGAAGAACGACAAAATGTATATAAATTGATGTTGTGGAAAACAGAGGACAATATTTCATTGACAAAATTTAAGGTTCTCACTCACACTTTCACAATGTTGCAGACAATTATGTTGACATAGCAAAGTCGTGGACGGGGACTGAAAGCTGCAACCTATTACAAAACATAATCATGTCAGCGAAATCGTGTTAAGCGTTGTGGACAGATTATTCTAAACCATTGAATAAGGTTGGCAACATATGTATTTACTGTGTGCAAAAGCAAAACGGCTCCCACTTTAAGATCTTTTTCAAAATCTGGATGAAGTAGCACCTTCCTATGAACAGTAGCTCACACAGTTGCACTGGTATCCTGTCGTTGGGTCAAGTCCAAATATTATTTGAAGGATGTCCACAAAAAAGACGAAATGTTTGTGGTCCAAACTTACCTTTATAGATATTTGCATATCTCCTAGCCCATTTGGCTTACATTGTTTGACAATACAAGTTTTTTGCACAATAAATGAAAACTTGACGAAAATGAAATTAACTTCATCATCATCCAACATAGTACGAAAATGTCAAATGGGAGCAAAAAAAACTTATAATGCAACGATAAGGACCACGAAATGCTTGCCGTCGACGACGGAAGGTGGCCGCAAAGTTCGCAAACCCACTACCAACTCCAAATGCCACGGTTTGGATGATAGGGATAGTCTATGCGAATACTATAAGTATCCTCCACTGAAGACGACGAAATGCTTGATGGCGAGACGGTCTCTGAACCACAAACCTCCGACGACCACACTACTTGCTTCCTCTCTCTCAATACTCTGTTTCTCACTTCGCACCCTCGCTTTCCCCTTTCTCTCTTCTTCACTTTCTCTCTCCAAGTAAGTTTTTATTTTCAGTTTCCATTAATTCTGTTGCACGTGTAACTTAAACATTTTCGCAATAAAAATTAAAAAAATGCGCTGCCACATCAACATTGTCAAAAATTTGTCAAATTTTTTTGTTGAAATATCAGTTTCGTTTTATTAATTCTTTATTTGAAAGACAAATATAACGAAAGTTGCACAGTCATTACTGGTTTTACTTTTGGAGCTAACTAATTAGACAAGTTTAAAATCTAATTCTAAAGAAATGTGTGTGTAAATTTTAGTGGTTTGAGTGACGATATATATTTTCCTACGGAGAGAAAGATACAGTTTTTTCTATAGGAGAGAAATTTCATTTTATTTTATTTATAGTAGAAGGAAAATGAACTTCTGTGGAATTTTTTTTTCGTTCTTACCAAGGAGAAGGGTGTAAATACCCATCTTTTTAATTCTTATGCGGATAAATCTTGTCATAATTAATTTTGTCTTTCTTATGCCAGGGTCAAACCCTGTGTTTGGACTGTTATTGATTGCTCTGCAGTCTTATTTTCCCAAAGTTGTACAATAGGTGAGTGCGTGAAAACTGAAGAGTTGATACAGAATAAGGAAGGGTTATTTTGAGAACTTGCTAATCAAAAAGAAGCAGCAGGTATTGTATTTTTCATCTGAAACTCTCCAACTCATTTTAAGTTGTCATAGATGTAGTTTAATTTTCATAAATTCCATTCTTTTCTACTTCATTTTTAACTCTGTTTTCTTTCCAATTACCTTGTGGCTCATACATATTGTGCTGATCTCTGATTTTTTTTTTGAAACGGAACATACTGTATTGATTTATTTACTCTTTTGATTTCTATAATTACACAAACTAGATGCTTTTTGTTTTACTTCAAAATAATCTATTTTAGTTTCTATGATAGCATATGTAATCTTTTTTATGGATCCTATTCAATATTATTGATTTCCTATAGTTTAAATTCACATGGACTGAAAAAAAATGTATGTCTATATAAGATCTCAAATGAATAATTTTTGAGTATATGAGGTAGAAGTAAAGTTTGTATAACTCTGGTGTCAAATGAGTAATTAAAGATGCTCTAACTTTTTGGCTCTAGGTGATAACATTGTGCTATGTTTTTCATTGTCTCTGTTATTTCACTGAAGGGTGTAGAGGTAAAACCATGTCACACAACAAGGCTACCAAAAGACTGAGGCGTGGCAGGGAGAAACCAGTGTGAGACAACCATGCGCCTAAGAAACTGAAGTACTGGGTGGAGGAAAAATCCTCAGAGAACAACACTCCTCAAATAAAGTATGATGTTTTTGTTAGCTTCAGGGGTGAAGACATCCGCCACACGCTTCTTACCCATTTGATTGGTGCTTTTCAAAGAAAGAAAATATGTGCCTTTATAGATGCTGAACTTCAGAGGGGACATGAAATAGGACCATCACTTTTTCAAGCAATTGAACGATCAGACATCCTGTTGATCATATTCTCACCACATTATGCTTCTTCTCGTTGGTGCTTAGAGGAACTAGAGAAAATCCTTGAGTGCAGAGACAAGTATGAACGGACTGTGATCCCTGTTTTCTACAATGTGCAACCCACAGATGTACGACATCAATTGCGGACTTATGAAAATGCATTTGTTGAGCATGAACTAAATTATCAGAACAAGGTACAAATCTGGAAAGATGCCTTGAAGCATTCTGCTGATTTATCTGGAATTGATTCGTCAAAATTTCCGTAAGCTTTTTTGTTTTTCTGTTAATGTTTCATATTTTCTAGCTGTTATATAATTATCATATACATAATACATGGTTGTTGAGGTTGCAAAGCGATGTAACCTTTGTATATATTAAATTGTTTTCAGCAGAATGTATACTTAACATTTTCCATGGTAACGTAATTTTAGCCAATACCGCTGTGATTGTTTCAGATGGAACCAATTATGCTTTGTTAGTCCATTGCATTATGACTGAGTTGTACATTTGAATATATTCTGACAACATTGATTTTAAAACACTTTCTCTCTGTGTCATATAGATGTGATTTTGAACTGGTTGAAGAAATTGCCAATGTTGTGCTGAAGGGGTTGGCTAAACCCCTGGTTGTTGCAAAAGAACTTGTTGGAATTGATGAAAAAATTGCAACAATAGAATCATGGATAAAAAAAGATTCAAAAGGCACTTGTCTAATTGGAATTTGGGGTATGGGAGGTATAGGCAAAACAACACTTGCCGAAGAGGTCTTCAACAAACTACACTCTGAATATGAAGCTTGTTATTTTCTAGCTCATGAAAGGGAAGAATCAAACAAACATGGAATAATTTTTTTGAAGGAAAAAATATTCTCCGAATTATTAGGATGTGAAGTGAAAATTTACACAAAAAATTGCTTGCCAGGACATATTACTAGGAGAATCAGTCGAATGAAGGTTCTCATTGTTCTTGATGATGTTAATGATTCTGATCACATAAAAAATCTATTGGGAGATATTGGTAATTTTGGATCAGACAGTACAGTAATTGTCACAACTAGAAATGAGCAAGTGCTCAAGACAAACAAGGTTGACGAAACTTAGTTTCAACGAAGCTCTTGAACTTTTTGATTTACTCGTTGTAAAGATTAAAGATAGTGATCAAGATTCCCTTAAATTCATTGAAAAACCAAAATAACCAATTCAACCCCTCTTGGTTGGGTTATATTAGACACATCAGTTTTAACAGAGCTAACCTCGGTAGAAATTTGACCAAGTCGTCATTGTCTTATAACACACACACACACACAACCCAGGTCTAAATTCAGTAGAGTTGTCCCACACACAGCCTAGGTTGAAATTCGCAGAGTTGGCCTGCACAAAATTCAGCACGGAATATCAGCCTACTCGACATTGGCTGAAATTTGACTGAATCTCTAACGACTGAATTCGACCGAGTCAGACTAGCTAAAATTAGGCAGAGTTGGCTATGCCAAATTTAGCCAAGTCAGCCCAAGCCAAATTTGGCCGAGTCGTCGTAGACCGGAATTCAACTAAGGCTAGCTCAATCGACTTTCATTTTGGACTGACTCAGTCGACCTCGACCCCGAGTGAGGGTTGGTTGAGTCAATCTCGGCCGAAAGTCGAGCCAAGTCAACCTGGACTTAAGGTCGAGTGAAGTCGGCCTAAATCGAAAGGTCGGTGTGAGTTGACCTAAGATGAATGATTGAATCGAGTCTGTCAAACCCATATCTAATGAACCTAATATATTACATCAATCTCATTTAATTTAATTTTATTGACCAAGTAGATTAAATATAATTTTAATCCAATTTAAATTGGATTAAAAAAGTCCAAATTTAATTGATCTAGTTAAAATGAATCTAGATTTTAATCCATATTTATTTTAACTAGATCAACTAAATTTTAATTATAGATGAAATCTATTTTATTAGATGTAGATTAAATATTTAAAAATCCAATCTGCCATCACTTTAGTTAAAATTGGTATTGGAATGTTGCAGTTGTCTTCCTTGACTCTAACCTGCCTGAAAATGTATTCTTTCTCTAATTCATATTTTATGTTTTTCAATTTAAATTAAATAATCATTTGAATAAAGATTAACATTCTTATGGAAATGTAATTATGATTTTGATCGAAGAACAAGAACACCCGAAGCTTTTCTTTTTCTTGGTTATAATGTTCTAAGCATAAATGACAAATAAACATACATACCTGTATGTTTTGTTTAAATTGTTTTGATGTTAGACAAAAAACTACCTTGTGTATCATGAATGAACATAAATTTTAGGGTTAAATATGTTTTTTTTCCCTCGAGTTTCAGTGAAATTTTAAATTAGTCACTTTTCAAAATTGTTGACCAATTTAGTCCTTCATCTTTAAAAATGCGTGAATTTAGTCATTTTAACCAAATTTTGTTAAGTTTTTCTTACGTTTCAAGCACATTTCAAGATAGTATTTGAATTATTTACACCGTTTGATACATTTTCGCTTCAATGTTAACTCAAATATTATCATAAAATGCGTCTAAAATGTCAAATAAACTTAACAAAATTTGTTAAGAATGACTAAATCTACACATTTCTAAAGATGAAGGACTAAATTGGTATAAAGTTTCGAAGATGGACTAATTCCAAAATTGACTAAAACTTGAGGGATAAAAACATATTTAACCCTAAATTTTATTAATTTTTTATTTGAAAGACGAATATAACGAAAGTTGCAGCCATTCCGCATTTATTATTGGTTTTTACCTATAATGCACGGATACGATACGTATATCGAATACGACACGTATCCGATACGTCGATACATTTATTTTGAAAATAATAGGACGCAATACGTGATAAATACGCGATATCTGAATATTGAAAAATGGGTACTATAATTCTTAAAAACATAATAAATATATTATTATTGTTGTGTTAATCAAAGTTAAAACTATGTGTACTAAAGTTATCAACATAAAAATTATAAATTATTGTCATCATAAAAATACCATTATAGGAAAACTCTTAAATAATGACCAATTTTAGTAACAAAAAATATGTTAGAGATCAATTTACAGACTAATTATTTTGGTAGTCAAAACCTTAGTAGCTAATGTTAGTGACCAATTATTTTGGTAGTCAAAATCTTGGTAACTAATGTTAGTGATCAATTTAGAAATCAATTCATAATAAAAATTATTTTAATTATCAATTTAGAGACTAATTATAATTTTTTGGAACTATTTTAGTTGCCAATAATTTTTAGTTTTTAAATTGATACTTAAATTAATCACTATATAGTGACTAATTATTTGTGTTACTAAAATTGATCATTATTCAAAATTTTTTTTATATTGTACCACAACTTTATAAATTAGATATTTCACAACAATGTATTCTAAAATATCGGATATGGATATGTGTCACATACAAATACATTACCTAAGTTAAAATACCGGTGCATCCTAAAGTGGAAGTTAACGACTTCATAAAACTAATTAAAGTTTAAAATCTGACCGTAAAGAAATGTGTATGTGGATTTTTGTGGTTTAAGTGACTATATATTTTGCTACGGAGAGAAAAATACAAATTTTTCTATTAGAGAGAAATTTCATTTTTTTATTACAAAAGAGTGAAAAAATAAATCTTCTGACCGTGAAATTATTTTTCGTTCTTCCGTAGAAGGGTGTAAATACCCATATTTTAAATTTTCATGTGGCGAATATTGAAAACCCCCTAGATCTAGGGTTTTCTGTTTTATGTTTTGTTTTATGTTAATCGTTGGTTAGGGCTGTCTGTTAATTAGTTAGGGTTTGTTTTCGGAGATTATAAATAGATCTCCTTCATGTACAAAGAAGAGATGAAGAATATAGAGATTAAAAGAGAATACAGTTCTTTTATGCTTACCTTCGAAGCTCTCCTCTCTCTCGATCTTTCTTTCTTCTCCTCTTCCTCGCGCTTGCTTTCTTTTCTCATGTTTCTCCTCTGAAGCTTCGTCGCCATGAGAGTTCTCTTCACATCGAGGGTTCGAGGGTTTGTTACCCCTAATATTGGGTTTGGGCCGCAATAGCGAAATCTTGTGATTCTTGTTTTTGTTCTTATGCCAGGGTCAAACCCCGTGTTTGTTTGGACTGTTATTGATTGCTCTACTCTCATTTTCCCAAGGCTGGTGTTTTTGGGAAAACTGAAGAGTTGGTACACAATACCTAAGGCTTAATTTCTGAATTTGCTAATCAAGAAGAAGCTGCAGGTATTGTATGTTTCATGTGAAACTCTCTTCCTACTCATTTCTAGCTTCTCATATATATAGTTTATTTAAGTTTCATAAATTCCATTTTTTTCTACTTCGTTTTTAACTCTGTTTTCTTTCCAGTTACCTATTCTGATGTAATCCTCTGATATATTTTGAAACGGAACATACTGTGTTGATTTCTATAATTACGCAACCTTTATGTTTTTTTGCTTCGAAATTGTAGTTTCTATATAGCATATTTAATCTTTTTTATGGATACTATTCACTATTTTTTAGTTCCTGGAGTCAAAATTCACATGGACTGAACAAAAATGTATATATAAAATCCCAAATGAATAATTTTCTAGTATAAGAAGTGGAAGTACAGTCTGTATAACTCTGGTGTCAAATGAGTAATTAAAGATGCTCTAACTTTTTGGCTCTAGGTGATAACATTGTGCTATGTTTTTCACTGTCTCTGTTATTTCACTGAAGGGTGTAGAGGTAAAACCATGTCACACAACAAGGCTACCAAAAGACTGAGGCGTGACAGGGAGAAACCACTGTTAGACAACCATTCGCCTAAGGAACTGAAGTACCATTCGCCTAAGAAACTGAAGTACTGGGTGGAGGAAAAATCCTCAGAGAACAACACTCCTCAAATAAAGTATGATGTTTTTGTTAGCTTCAGGGGTGAGGACATCCGCCACACGCTTCTTAGCCATTTGATTGGTGCTTTTGAAAGAAAGAAAATATGTGCCTTTATAGATGCTGAACTTCAGAGGGGACATGAAATAGGACCATCACTTTTTCAAGCAATTGAACGATCAGACATCCTGTTGATCATATTCTCACCACATTATGCTTCTTCTCGTTGGTGCTTAGAGGAACTAGAGAAAATCCTTGAGTGCAGAGACAAGTATGAACGGACTGTGATCCCTGTTTTCTACAATGTGCAACCCACAGATGTACGACATCAATTGCGGACTTATGAAAATGCATTTGTTGAGCATGAACTAAATTATCAGAACAAGGTACAAATCTGGAAAGATGCCTTGAAGCATTCTGCTGATTTATCTGGAATTGATTCGTCAAAATTTCCGTAAGCTTTTTTGTTTTTCTGTTAATGTTTCATATTTTCTAGCTGTTATATAATTATCATATACATAATACATGGTTGTTGAGGTTGCAAAGCGATGTAACCTTTGTATATATTAAATTGTTTTCAGCAGAATGTATACTTAACATTTTCCATGGTAACGTAATTTTAGCCAATACCGCTGTGATTGTTTCAGATGGAACCAATTATGCTTTGTTAGTCCATTGCATTATGACTGAGTTGTACATTTGAATATATTCTGACAACATTGATTTTAAAACACTTTCTCTCTGTGTCATATAGATGTGATTTTGAACTGGTTGAAGAAATTGCCAATGTTGTGCTGAAGGGGTTGGCTAAACCCCTGTTTGTTGCAAAAGAACTTGTTGGAATTGATGAAAAAATTGCAACAATAGAATCATGGATAAAAAAGGATTCAAAAGGCACTTGTCTGATTGGAATTTGGGGTATGGGCGGTATAGGCAAAACAACCCTTGCAGAAGAGGTCTTCAACAAACTACATTCTGAATATGAAGCTTGTTATTTTTTGGCTCATGAAAGGGAAGAATCAAACAAACATGGAATAATTTCTTTGAAGGAAAAAATATTCTCCGAACTATTAGGATGTGAAGTGAAAATTTACACACAAAATTCATTGCCAGGACATATTGCTAGGAGAATCAGTCGAATGAAGGTTCTCATTGTTCTTGATGATGTTAATAATTCTGATCACATAAAAAATCTATTGGGAGATTTTGGAAATTTTGGATCGGGCAGTACAATAATTGTAACAACTAGAAATGAGCAAGTGCTCAAGACAAACAAGGTTGATGAGACATACCAGCTTACGAAACTCAGTTTCAACGAAGCTCTTGAACTTTTTTATTTACTTGTCGGAAAACAAGACGATAATCAAATGGAGTACAATGAGCTATGTGAAAGGGTGGTCCATTATGCCCAAGGTATTCCATTAGTTCTTAAAGTTTTGGCTGGTCATCTTCGTGGAAACAAAAAGGAAGTGTGGGAAAGTGAGCTAGACAAGCTTAAAAGGATGCCTCACAAAGAAGTTTATGATGTAATGACATGGAGTTTCTATGATCTAGATCGTAAACAACAGCAGATTTTTCTTGATCTGGCATGTTTCTTTCTTGGATCACAGAGTGAGATAAATGTGGGTGAGCTAAAGTTTTTATTGAAAGATAGCGAAAGGGATAATTCTGTTGTGGCTGATTTACAAAGGTTGAAAGAGAAATCTCTTATAACCGTGTCCAAGGATAATTTTGTATCCATGCATGATAATTTACAAGACATGGCTTGGGAGATTGTACGTCAAGAGTCTATTGAAGACCCTGGAAGACGAAGTCGGTTGTGGGATCCTGATGACATTTATGAAGCATTGAAAAGTGATAAGGTTAGCCTAAATGAATATATATCTTTTCTTTTGACTAACTTTTGGTTTATTTATCTTTTGTGAGAAATTTGGCTTAAGTTAATCCTCACATTGATGACAGGTTACTGAGACCATTAGAAGCATACGAATTGATTTGCGAACAATTAAGGATATCAACCTTATTCCTCATATGTTTGCCAAGATGAGAAGACTACAATTTATAGAAGTTTCTGAGGATTATGAATTTGATTGCTTAAATCAGCTTCACATTCTTGCTGAGGGACTTCAATTTTTGGCAACTGAACTAAGATTTATTGCCTGGCTCGGGTGCCCTCTTAAGTCCTTACCAGAAAATTTTTCTGCTGAAAAACTTGTTATATTGAAGTTGCCAGATAGCAACATGGAAAAACTTTGGGATGGAGTAAAGGTAAATATTTATGTCTCAACTGATATTATTTTCTGTTAACTAAAGGGATCCGAAATTAACTAATTTATCTCCTGTGATATGCTCTTGTTTCATTTTATTACAGAATCTAGTAAATTTAATAGAAGTTGACCTCAGTGGCTCTGAGAAGTTAAAGGAGCTGCCAGATTTATCAAAAGCCACAAATCTTGAAGTACTGTATCTTGGGGGTTGTTCTGCATTGATTTGTGTGCATCCATCTATTTTTTCCCTGGCCAAACTTGAGAAATTGGAGCTTTGGGGTTGCGTGTCTCTTACCACACTCACAAGCAATTGTCACCTAGGCAGCCTCAGTTTTCTCGATCTTGATTATTGCAAGAATCTCAAGGAATTCTCAGTGATTTCAGAGAATATGGAAGAACTGAGATTAGAACGTACAAAGGTCAAAGCACTTCCCTCATCATTTGAATTTCAAAGCAAGCTTAGATTTCTAGATCTAGCAGGTAGTGACATTGAGAGTTTACCTTCATCCTTAACAAATCTTAATCAACTGCTATATCTAGAGGTAAGTAATACTTCACTTCAAGTCATAACAGAGCTTCCTACATTGCTTGAAACTCTAAGTGCTACATGGTGTTCTTCACTTGAGACTCTGCCAAAGCTTCCTCAGTCCCTTAAAACACTAGACGTCACACGTTGCAAATCACTACAAACTCTTCCAGAACTTCCCCAATTTTTAGTAACTCTAAAAGCAAGTTTCTGTACTTCACTTCAAATTCTACCAAAGCTTCCACTGTGCCTTAAAACTCTAGATGTTAGTGACTTGAATTCACTTCAAACTCTACCAGACCTTCCCCAGTCCCTTCAAAACCTAAATGTATCTCGCACTTCAGTTCAAACTCTACCAGAGCTACCCCCATCCCTTAAAACTCTAAGTGCCCAATACTGCAATTCACTTCAAATTCTACCAGAGCTTCCACTGTCCCTTGAAACTCTAAATGCAAAATTCTGCTCTTCACTTCAGACTCTATCAAAGCTTCATCAGTCCCTTACAACTCTAGATGTTGCAGGTTGTAACTCCCTTCAAATTCTACCAGACATTCCCCAGTCCCTTGAAACTTTAGATGTCAGTTTCTGCAAATCACTTCAAACTATACCAAAGCTTCCTTTGTCCCTGAAAAATCTAGTTGTTAGACACTTGAGTTTAGTTGAAACTCTACCAAACCTTCCCCAGTCCCTTCAAACTCTAGATACTGAATCTTTCCTTTTACTTCGGACTCTACCAGAGCTTCCCCAGTCCCTTCGAACTCTGAATGTTGTATTTTGCACTTCACTTCAGACTCTACCAGAGCTTCCTCCATCCCTTGAAACCCTAAGTGCCCAACTCTGTTATTCACTTCAAATTCTACCAAAGCTTCCTCCGTCCTTGAAAACTCTAGATGTTGCACACAATGTTTCACTTCAAACTCTACCCCAGCTTCCTCAATCCCTTCAAACTCTAACTGCTAAATCTTGCCCTTTACTTCAAATTCTACCAGTGCTTCCATTGTCCCTTGAAACATTAAATGTGAAATATTGCTCTTCACTTCGGACTCTGCCAAATCTTCCCCAGTCTCTTACAACTCTAGATATCACATATTGTAAATCCCTTCAAACTCTACCAGACATTCCCCAATTCCTTGAAACTTTAGATTTCAGCTTCTGCAAATCACTTCAAATTCTACCAAAGCTTCCTTTGTCCTTGAAAACTCTAGTTGTTGAACACTTGAGTTCACTTCAGACTCTACCAGACCTTCCACAGTCCCTTCAAACTCTGAATACAAAATTTTGCTCTTCACTTCTGACTCTACCAAACCTTCCTCATTCCCTTAAAACTCTTGAAGTCACTGGCTGCGAATCATTTCAAACTCTACCAGATCTTCCTCAGTCTCTTGAAACTATAAATGTAGGAACTTGCACTTCTCTTCGAAATCTACCAAGCCTTTCACAGTCTCTTGAAACTCTAAATGTTGAATATTGCTCTTCCCTTCAAACTTTGCCAGAGCTTTCCCCATCCCTTAAAATTCTAATTGCCCAATCTTGCTATTCACTTCAAATTCTACCAAAGCTTTCACTGTCTCTTAATACTTTAAATGTCATAGGATGCGAATCACTTCAAACTCTACCAGAGCTTCCCCCATCCCTTGAAACTCTAAGTGTGAGCTTATGCACTTCACTTCAAACACTACCACTGGTTCCCCCATCCCTGAAAAATCTAAATGCCCAGTTTTGCACTTCGCTTCTAACTCTACCAGAGATTTCCCCGTCCCTTGAAACTCTAGATGTGAAGAGTTGCATTTCACTTCATACTCTGCCAGAGCTTCCCCCGTTCCTTAAAACTCTAAATGCCATAAATTGTAGATCGCTGAAGACTGCATTGTTGTTTCCTTCAACGACGGCTGAGCAATTAATGGAAGACAGGAAACATGTTCTGTTTGGGAACTGCTCAAACTTGGATGAACATTCTCTAGAGGCTATTGGGTTGAATGCGCAAATCAACTTGATTAGCTTTGTGAACAGACACACACCTACACCGAATCATGCTCATTTTGAAAATGAGAATCTTCAAAGTCATTATCCTTATGAAGCTGAAGCTGTTTACGTGTATCCAGGAAGCATTGTTCCAGAGTGGTTGGAGTATAAAACAATGAAAGATTACATAATTATTGATCTCTCTTCTGCTGCACCTCCCCTCTTCTTTGCCTTCATTTTCTGCTTTGTCCTTGGCGAGTGCAGGGACTTGTCTTACACATTTTACCTTTATAAATTTAATATCACTATAAGTGTTAGTGACGATGATGATGGTGGTAATGAAGAGGATAGTGTTATAATGTACATGGGTGAACATTTGGGAAAAACAATTGAATCAGATACTGTTTGGGTGAAGTATGACAGAAGATGTTCTGAGTTCCTAAATAGCAGAGCCCAAAATCAAGCAAGGTTCAAAATCAAGGTTGCACCGAAATCACAGGATGTTGTTTTAAAAGGATTTGGAGTCAGTCCAATAAGCACCAGTGCTTATAGCAGTTTCATTCAACAAATGGAATTGCGTGACTCCATGTTTCAATTTCATTGAACAAATGGAATTGGTCTGTGTTTCGTGTCATCCCAGGTTCTTTCTTCCCGCAGTTTAAAATCAAATATTTGATTTGGAAAAAATGTATAATTTCATGTTATAAGAACTTAATTGGCTAAAACATTTGTTATTCGTGACTTCTGCCAATTTGAAGTTCTTAAAGAAACAACTGCATGTATTTAGAAAGGTAAACAAACAAATGATTGTGCATGTATAGTCTGTTATGGGATTTTTCTTTTAATTGTGATGTTTTTTTAATTTTTTTTTTATATATGTATATATGGATATTTTCGTATAGGTTTTATCTGGTATAAAAGAAAATTGATGTTTCTTGTTTGTATTTTCACTTATTTGAAGTCATAAGGAAAAGTAACACGAAGAATGCTACTGTAACAACGTAGAAAAATATTTTAATATGATACTGGTAATTAAAAAATAATAAATATTTAAGTGTGATCATTAAATATTTAAAATCAATCATTCGAAATGATATTATCAATCTAATATGTTTGATTTATATACTATTATTTAATATAAAATTATATATTATAATCTTAGATTATTTTTGTGTCTCCAAATATTTTGTATGCATAGTAAATTATATTGATTTATTTGTTTATCTTATGGTTTTTTTATTTTTAAGGTTGAGTGTAAAACTTAAAAAAAAAAGAAAATGGCATCATAAAATAAAGATAAAATGGCCACGTTGAACTCATTTATTATTAGTTATGGAAAGTGTAATTTTTGTACACTATAAATTTTATTGAGTTTGTCATGGTACAGTGTAGGATGACAGTGTAATTAGATTATATTTTGACTGGTTTTCTAAAATTATCACCACTTATACAATTGTTTTTAATTTTTACAAGCTGCATCTACTGCTTATATAATTTTTAAGGTTATTTATATATACAACTAAGATTATATGTTTATGAATATTTCATATTTTTTAATTTTTCATGGTACTATTATAGTAGGGTGGTTACATATTATATATTAAAATTAAGATGTTATTATAGTTTAAGTAAAATTTTCTTCAATATGTTTTATTTTTAAAAAATTGTTTAAAGAATAAATATATATACACATATACACAAATATATATATATATATATATATATATATATTAATAAATTATTAAACATCATAATTTTTTTTTAATTTTTATATTTATTATTATAAAGGTATAATTACTCGTATAGTACCCAGTTTGGGGCTAATGTGTCAAATAGGTACCCGGTTTAAAAAAATTGTCAATTGCATCCAACTTTTGAAAAAGTGCTTCAATTAGGTCTCTTTCAGACAAAGTTGACTAACATGTCACGTGTCAGTATGTGGTTTTTTTGATTTTTTTTAAATTTTAAAATTTTTCTTTTAATTTTTTTGAAAATAAAAATAAAAATGCCACGTGTCAAGTCCCTGTGTGTGACACGTGGCATTGCAATGTCACGTGTCAGTATCACTATCAGATGTCATTGTGTTGATTTCGATTTAGTCCCCATATATGTTTTTTTGTTTCAATTTAATACCTACTTATGTGTATCTGATTCAATTTTGACCTAATATTTTTTAATAATTAAAATCCATTTTTTATAAAATTAAAAGTAATTAAGTATAAAAGTTTTACAAAAATTAAGTATTTGATATTTATATTAAAATTTAGTGGTAAAAGTCATTTTATTAAGTCATTTTTAATAAAAAAAATAGTATAACATTCATACCAATAGAAATTTTGGTTTAAAATTAGTAAGAGACAATATTGTTCTATTTTGAAAAATAAAATAAAAATTAACAAAACATGAGTACTTAATAAAAAAGTAATTAATAAAGTAATATTTTAAAAAGTCGTTTTTAATAAAAAAAATTAGTATAACATTTATACAAATGATAAATTTGGTTTAAAATTGAGAGGAATAATATAAATATTAGTACTTAATTTTGTAAAAATATTTATACTTAATTATTTTTAATCTTATAAGAAATGGATTACAAAAATATTTTAATTATTAAAAAAAAGTTGGGACAAAATTGAATCAGATACACATACTTAGGTACTAAATTGAAATAAAAAGACATATATGGGGACTAAATCGAAATCAACACAATAACATTTGATAGTGACATGGACATGTGACATTACAATGCCACGTGGCACTGACAATGCCACATGTCACACACAGGGACCTGACATGTGGCATTTTTTTAAATATTTTTTTTTTCAACAAATTTAAGAAAAAAGTTTTAAAAATTTAAGAAAAATTTAAAAAATAAAAAAAATCACAAACTGACACGTGGCACGTTGACTAACGGCATTAGTCAACTCTGTCTGAAAATGACCTAATTGAAGCACTTTTTCAAAAGTTGGAATGCAATTAACATTTTTTTTAAACCGGGTACCTATTTGACACACTAACCCCAAACTGGGTACTATACGAATAATTATACCTATTATAAATTAAAGTTTGACATAATAATTATATTTTATTTATTTCGTTAATAAAGTTTGCAGTAAATGGGAATTTATATTTTTTATTGAATTTTTTTTATTCTTTCTTTATCAAGTCTTTAAAATTCACAGATATTATTTCTGTTTTATTCTTTAAAATATACACATATGTAAACTAATGAAAGATAAAGTGAGAAATAATGATATAAATGAAAAAAAAAATGTTATCTTGAATTTTGAAAAGGAGAAAAATAAAATAATGCGTTTTAATGATTATGTGAAGAATAGAGTTGCATTATATAATGACCAAGATTTACATAAATTTGATTTAGTAAAATACTATTAGAAATTGAGAGTGTGGTGTTGAATTAAAAACTGTATAAATGTTGTGATTTTAAATTAAAGGTAGCATTGAATAGTTGTTCAGTTTCTTTAATTAGTAATGTTTTTATTTCTATTTTATTCCTTAAATTGTCTTGAAGTAGGATGGAGCAGATAAATCCATCATAGAAAAAGAAGAGAAACTAATATATTTGCATAATGAGTTTGAAAATGATGAATGTTTTATGCACGCATTATTTTTGTTTTGAGTTCAAGAAGTGAAATTGGTAACTTAAATTTCTCATAACTATTCATGAAAGTTTTGATTTTATAACATGTCTAAAGTTTAATTGAATGTATATTATATCTTATATACATTTTTCTTTTTTAATTTATTAAGATGCTATTTTAAGAAACGGCTTTTTTGTAAATCTGGGTCGTTTTGACCGATTTATTGTAAATATGGGTCCTTTGAAAATTTTTTTGCAAATATGGGTCATGTCGTCAGGGGGAGGACGACATTCAAGAAGAAGTCGTCCTCCAAAGGACCGGTTTCTTTTTTTTTTAAATTAAAACCGTTAGGGGGGAGACCGGCTTCTGCACTGAAGTCGTCAGGCAGAAGACCGGTTTCTGTTTTTTTTTTACGTTGAATTTTATTTTAATTTTTAAAAATTTTCAGTTTATTTTTAACCTTATTTAATTATTTAATTAAGAGTAGTTATTAATTCATTTTGTTATTGGTAAAATAAAGTAATGTTAAAAAATACACAATTAATATAATAAAAGTGACACAATAAAAATTATATAATAAAAGTAACAGAATAAAAATAACATAATAAAAGTAAAAAAAAAAAATTACATAATAAAAATAATACAATAAAAATTACATAATAAAA
>Ga0209589_1007240_pt1 | contig 17925 bp, 9 predicted proteins | sample CowpeawhiteBW_FD_187525 | JGI IMG/M metagenome (GOLD analysis project Ga0209589, IMG submission 187525) | Root nodule microbial communities of legume samples collected from California USA - Cow pea white BW (SPAdes) (version 2) | ecosystem: Host-associated > Plants > Roots > Nodule | place: USA...
TTTTGTCCTTGACTGAAAGCTTTTCCACCACTACCGTAAGCCCCTTGATCATGTCTTCCAGTCTTTGAAACCGCTCATGTTGTTCATTTTCATTCTTGCCCTGATCTTGAACCAAATCTTGAATCATTCGTTCCAGTCCATCAATTCTTGACTCCATTCTGGTATTCACCATACCCTGTCCGTCCTGCTCCACAGAACCAAGATCGCCGCTCTGATACCAATTGATAGATCCAGACTAAGACAAATATGCACAATCCCTGTATGATCTTATTATGGCTATTATTCCTTCACTTGAATAAGAACAGTAACAACAATCGTTTACAACTTTAAAGGTCTTTCGAGAGGACCCTCTTCTCTCCTAAACTCCCACACTCCAAGACAATTCCAAAAAACTGCCCACCAATCCTAAAACACAGACTATTTATTTTAGTCTGTCTGCAGGAGGTTATAATTGCCTCTCTGCTTTATTCCTCCTAGTGTAGACCTTGCCACTAAACCTATCACATTATGAAAGAAAAAAACTCAAGATGAAACGAACAGCCACGTTATTGGTTGGAAAAGAAAAAAAGATTGCATTTTTATGATGGAACGAACAGAGAGTGAAACCAGATCTGCAATCTTGACGAGACTCTCAAGATAAAGTTGTTGTAAATGGTGTCGAGAGGGCGAGTGTTGTAATCCGCGGGAACCCAATTGTGTCTCAAACAAAAACAAAAAAGATTGCATTTTTATAAGATAAAGAGTGAAACCAGATCTGCAATCTTGATGAGACTCTCAAGTCGAGAATCGATGTTAAGGCAATAGAATTGGATGCGACCAGCACAGGGGAGCGTGTCGCGTTTCAAGAAGGTGTTTGGTTTTGCCGTTGTTGCAAAGCAAAAACCTTGTGAGGAGTTTCATTCATGAGCTTCTCGCAGAGGTGACACCCAATGAAGCCACTGGCACCTATCATGTAGATGGTGATTGGTTTTATGGGGTTTCCGTCCAGATCCAATCGCCGTAGCCATTAATGTGAGAGTGTCTCTGTGGGAAGAGAAAAGGAAATGATGTCTCCTAAGTACAGTTAAGCAGATCTTTTTATGTATTTGACTCCTTTTTTTTTTATCTCCTTTTCAATAACTAATATTTTTAGTTTTTATGATATATAAAAAGCTGCTAATAATAAAAAATAAAAATATTTTCATTATAATTATAATTATAACAGTTAATACAAGTAAATATTTTAGTAATTTAACTTTTTTTTATAATTTAACTTTTTTATTTTAGTAATTATTATTTATTGTAACAATATTTTTAAATCTATTTGTTATCATAAAAAAAATTAGACATGCCGTTATCTGTCACTAATAATAATTATATCATTTCTTATAATGTACAATAACAATGCACTTAAATAAAAAATTTTGATTAAAAATTTGAAGTCTGTGATATATTCTATTTTATCCACAAAATTAAAGTCGATTGAAAGCTTAGTTGTGTGACTGAGGTGTTCACTGACCAATCCTAATTTTATTCGCATTAATTACTCTTTCAACTATCGGGATTTAAATTTCTTTTCAAATAATAAACTATAAAAATATTCTTTACACGTTGAAGACTTAACTTTCCATCTCAGTACTCCAATGTAATTGGGTTTTATAAACTTTATTTTCAAGGTTGTTTCACATGATTTTGCCATCAAAATTTTAAATTTTTATAAATTAAAAAATGTTTTGTTAAATATTTAATAACAGAACAAACATCAATCAGACCTAAGCCCAACTATATAAGACGTTGACACCACTTTCAATTAGAGATGTCAACATGACAAGTAGGGTATGAGTAGTAGGTCTCCTACACCCTATGTGCCGGATAAATATCTGCCTCATACTCGTACCTATATTTATGCAGGTATCCGTTATGTGGGTACCCGCATATTTTTTTAATATCCACGGGCATCCACAGATACTCGTGGGTATTTATAAAAAGAAAATTTTAATATTTAACAATATATTTTAACCATAAATTCAAATAAAAATACATCCATAACATTTATAAATTTTAAAACAGGGCAAATAACCAATTTAAACCATGTTAAATGACAGTTTACAAGAATATGGAGATTTTTTAAAACCAATTGATAAAAAAAATAACCTATTCAATTTCAATGTGTTAATGTTTTAATCATATTTTTTTAATTTAAATTATAATATAACGGTTACAGGTATTCACAGATACTATGATACTTGTACCCACTAGGGATGGCAACGGGGCGGGGCGGGTGTAAGACCCGTGAAATTTAATTAATTAAATAAATATTTAATTAATAAATGCAGGTAGGAGAATTAATTATGACACTAATTAGGAGTGGAATGATGTGGAAAAGTATTAGCTTAAGTGGTTGAGAGTACTTTGATTGTGTGAGAGGATTTAGGTTTGAGTCCTATGTATGCCATTTTTGTGTTATTATTAATTGTTATTTTAATATAGCATTATCATGTTGTGAAATAATATGATAATTGAATTGTGATTGTTAGCATGAAACATGAATTGGCATGAATGGCAATTAAAATCCCAATTAAGTTTAGATTCGTTTTTATATTATCACCTAGCTTTTAGGACACCTTTAAAAGGCCATAGTGAGGTAAGGAGAAGGGTTTTGGCAAACTGGAAATTGTACTTACAGAGAGAGCACGAAAATTCTGTACATAGCCGCTAGGCGACTCATCTATTTCTGTACATATTGTTGTGTTTCTGGGTGCAGCGCTTGGTGGTGAATCCCGGTACCGCCAGGCGACTCAAAGCTTGTGACTATTCTGGGTGTTTCTGCATGACCCGCCTGGCGGGATTGGTTGTGACCGCCAGGCGGCGCGGGTTCGATACTCGTTTTAGGGTTTTTTTGTGCGTTTGGCGTGAATTGTTCGGAGGGAAAGCAAGGGGTGGGTCTTAGGAGATGATCTGGTGTGGAAATGTTGTGATTTTTAGTGTGATTAAGAGTGAAATTCGATGGAACAGTGATAAGGTGGTTTAGGGTTAGACAAATGAGAGGAATTAGTCTATATTTCTTATGCGGGACATGCCAATTTGACCAATATTACAATCCCTAATTTTTTATGAGAATATATGTATACTTGTATAATTCAATAAAAATTAATAGAGAAAATATATATTTTACCTTTGTATGTTGTACTTTTTTCCTTTCAAAATTGTCTTCCGTAGTAATTTAAAATGGAACAATTCAATTTTTTTAAGTTTATCATTAAATGATGGTCATGTACATTCACTTCACTGAGTGATAGAAAAACTAAATTCACATAGTATATGATTTTAATATTTTTTATAACTAAATTTAATATTTATTATCCTAAAAAATATGATAAAAAGACTAAGTTAATATATATATTTTTAATTTAAATACTTATATAATATATTTCTAAATATAAGAAAACCACAACGTATTTATAACCATCGTAAATAACCAATATATATAGAGAGAGAAACTAAACTTAATGAAAAATTTTGAAAAATATTGAAGAAATCTAAATTGTGGATCACAACTTAATGGAATCAAAATTGTAATTTAATCTACATTCAATATCATTTTAATTTATAAAAGTGATAACGAATATAATAAAATTTATGTAAAATAAAATCTCATTATAGACAAGGATTATTATTTTTCACTTTATGCGCACCCTCTTACATTAAAATAATTCCATAAAAACTTATCATCCCCATGGTTGTTATGTACCTTTGAAAATAAAATTTTAAAGGTTTTTGGCATTATCAATTCTTTACTTGAATCTTCCAGCAAAATCACCTATCAGTTTGCAGAAAAAGGTTCCAAAATTTTGGTTCATTCAAAAATAAAAGAAATGAACCTTTAGTTCACGAATAAGATGGTAGAATAATTCATTGAACAAACATAAACCATTTAAACCTTAATTAGTTCATTGATGAGATAGCAGATTGATTAATATTAAATATCTATTTTTTATATATATAAAAAGAAAAACCTGGAACAAAGCATAACATTGTACTGTCCAGCCTATAGGGTAAAAAGTAAACAGAATAATTAAATTCTCAGTACCTTATTCTCACGAATCTCCATTAAGATAATTTATATTAATAATCATATGTTTAATAAGAATAATTTAATTAACTCCACATGCAGATTGTGAAGAATGAGTAGATAAATACAAGTGGTAAAATATTTTAGCTAATAAAAATGAATAATGAAAATCTGCAAATACTTTTATATAATTAATTTGGATCCCTAATAGAAAGGTGCCCTAAAAGGTATTCCCTTTCTTTTTCTTTTTCTTGAATTTGATGTGTTTGATCCACTCTTTTCTTTTGATGCTAATATTTTGCTGTTTTTCTCTTCTTCTATCTCCTTTAAACGTTCTTCGGTAGTTTTCCTTTGGTCAATGCTCCCACTCTCACTCCTTTTTGTCCATGCAAACTGTTATCATAAAAAAAAAACACACACACACAATGAAACTAACATATTGAATTATAATCAGAAACATTAAATAACTTAAATAAATACTAATTCATGTTTGTAATGTAAGACATAATTGACTTGAAATATTTCATGTATTTTTACATTATTTTATTATTATTTTATTGCAATTTAGTTTATATAATAACTTGTAAAGTCATCTAGACAACGTTAATTTGAGTTTAAAAAAATAGGATTAAGTATGTTTTTAGTTTCTAAACTTCGACGTAAAATTGAAAATTGTTTTTGTTCTAAACTTTGATATATTTGATCTTGAAACGTTAATAATAAATGAATATACGGTCTTCCTAACCCAACTTCCTTAAATATACGCGTCATATTTTAGGATGGTGTTTGAATTGTTTATAACGTTTTAATATGTTTCAACTCAAATGTCAGACTAAAACACTATTTAACCCGCCTAAAAAATTAAGGTTATTAATTTAAAGGATAATGTTAATTCAATTTTAAAATTTGAGTATCAAAATGTATCAAAGTTTATGATTTGAACGAATTTCAATTTTGTGTTCAAATTTAACAATAAAAACATATTTAACCATAAAAATAAAGTCACATTATAGATTTTAGTTAAAGACTGAATAGTAATTAATTAATTAATATGATACCTTGCACCCCAAAGAGCAAAAACGAGAAGAGTTTGAAATATTTCTGCTGCATATGTTGCAAAGAGAAGTGCTGCAACTTTTACCAGTTCCTTTGTTCCTATGCACATCAAAACCCCTCTTGTTCATAAAAAGAACGTTAAACTTATTTATTACGTACGGTTGAATCTCACTCGTGTCCAATGCATCTTTGATATCTTTGACTCTCACTACATTCTGATATGATGATCTTCTTATCTAGATGACACATATGAAACTCGTCAACATCTAACTTTCAAAATTGTTAAAATCTAATGAAGAAATACCATTAACTACTTAATAAGATTACACACTCACTTGAATTGTTCGGTGGTTCTTGTGACAGTATTTGACACAGTGTGAGCACAATGGTTTATTGCTACAATCAAAGCAATACATGTTGCATTCCCTTCTAATATATTCCGTGTGTTCTTCGCATTTAGTGAAGAATGTAGTAATTGACAAGAACTCTTCTAACCAGGGTGGCACAGCCGCAAATTCCTAAAAGAACAAATTAAAGATAGTTTAATAACACACAAAAAAATCAAAATTAGTAATTCACGAATGAACATTACCATTGCAATGACGACCAGAGAAAAAGAGAGATAGTTATGAGAACAACAAAGCTACTTGTGATAAGAAATAAGAGAGAATTAATCACACATAATAGTGTGATGAGTTTAGCAAACATATTTATATATATACACTTAAAGATATAAATATAGATATTAATATTAATATATATTGATATAAATATATAGATATAGATACAAATATATAAACATAGATAAATAAATAGATAATTAAGTGAAACAATTAATTAATTTTACTTTTAAAACTTTTAATTTTGAACTATTGAAGAGTGAATAAAGACTTAATCTTTTGGAAACGAGAAATTAAAATTTAAAGAGATAATTAAATATTTATATTTAGAATCTATTTATTTAGATAATATATCTTACTTGTAAGTTGAAAGAGATTCCTAATACTATATTTTATGATTTTATTTTATTTATCTTTTAATTTCAAAGATTAAGTTTAAAGTATCTATAACTATATATTTAAAATATCACTATACATCTATGTATAAACTTTATATCTATATATAAAGATATAAAGATGATTATCTTTTTTTGAATAATTATTTATTTATAATTTATTCTTTACGATATAATTATTTATTTATTTTTTAAAAACTAATAGTTATTTTTACATATTTTTTATCAAACTCTTCTAACAGTTATTTTATTTTATTTTCTTCATCTATTCCACTCTTTCTTTAATAAATATATATTTACTTTGTATTACTTATTAATATTAAAAAATCATCAATTACTAATATCATATATATATATATATATATATATATATATATATATATATATATATATATATATATATATATATATGTACACACATGTTTACGCCGGTTTATTTAACGTAAATATCTATTTTTAATCTTGACGTTTTGAAAAATAGTTTCGGGGTCATCTTTTAGAAAAATTAATAATTTGTGGTAGTTTCATTCAATTAGGTAGCTTTTTAAAAATTTAATTTCTTGTTTTCATTTTTTTAATTTGAAAGCTAATAAAATGTCACTAAATATAACTAATTATGTCATGATTAGACTATTTAAATCACTCTAAAAAAATAACAAAAAATATTGTGTATAAGTTGCAATAAGTCTCCTCTGTTCACGTAAAGATAGCGTAATAACCTATACACTTAAATATGAATTATTAAACAAATTTATAGAAAAATATTTATTTAATGACAGATAAAAAATGTAATTTACAAATCTCCTATGCTTTCGCAAATATAAAGTATATTAACAACATAACATTTTTTAAGCACAATTTTCTTATAACATTTTCATTGTTTATTTCATTTTTATTTTACTATGATATTTATTTATCATCCTACCTAAATATATGAAAAAACTACACTCAGCCCAATCATTTTCCAAAATATTAATTCTTAAGCGTTATGGAAATTAAATAAAAGCAGGGATGTCAGGAGTAAAAGAGGGATACAATAATGGGCCAACACAAATCACAACCATTGGGCTTTAACAGACAAAGAGAGGCTTTTACTTCTGCATCTCTGCAATTTCTCATAACACTCCCTCAAATTTTCAAAATCGGCATTTTACTTTCTATACAAGTAACTTTTGGATTGCATATATTGAAAAATTTTCGAAACAAGTTTTTCATAATTTTTAGAATGAGATTTTCGAAACAGAATTTTTGAAATGAAATTTCTAGAAAGTATGAAATGGATTCGAAAAAAAAAAAATTGAAATGAAATTTCTGAAACAAGCTTTCCAAGATAGATATAATATCCTTTGAAACAAATTTTCCAGAGCCCATGAATGTGTTTGGAAACAAATTTCTGAAATACATGAAATACGTTTTCGATTTTCAGAATGATTTTTATTTTTATTTTTTTACATTTTCTCTCTTAATTTTTTCTTTCCAGCATTCTCCCTCTGTTCTTCTCTCTCATATCCCCATTATTCTTGTTTTTGTCACCCTTTTTCGTTGTCACACTTTATAAGATGTGCTATAGATGCCCTCAAGAAAAAAAAATTAAACATACAATTTAAAAATTATTTTTTTCATAAAATTTTTTAATTATAAAAATAAATAAATTACACAATATAAAAATATTTTTTAAAGACAGGATATAAATTTTGATATTCATGGAGTCACAAAAGAAAAATATGGGAATACTGAAGAAAAAAAATGTAGGCATGGAGGAAAAAGTAACCAGAGGTTAACTATTTTACTTCACACTTCAAATAAAAGCAAACATGTTAGGAAACTTACACCACCATTTTTGGTTATTAAAAAAGGCATTTTTTTTTAATAGACGTGTTTTCACACACTTTATCAAAAAGTAACATTAATTAAATTTTTTAACTACTTAAAATGATCTTTCATGAATTTTTGATCTTAACTATCTTCTATCATTACTTTCCGTTTCTGTTATATAAACGATTAAATATATTATTGGTGCTTTAATTTTTGATAGAAATTAAAAATAATTATTTCTTAAACTTTAGACCAGTTTAGGTCTTTAATTTTAAAAGTAGTATATTTAGTTTTTTTAATTAAATTTTTTTAAATTTATTTGACGTTTTAAACACATTTTATGATAGTATTTAAGTTGTTTATATTATTTAACTCATTTTCGTTTCAATATTTACTTAAAAATGTGGTTAAAACATCAAATAAACTTAACGAAATATGATTAAAAGAACTAAATTCATCCATTTATTAAAGATGGATGACTAAATTTATCTAAAATTTCAAAAATGAACTAATTCCAATTTTAACTAAAGACAAAAACATATTTAATCTTTATATAAATTGAAATTTAATATTATTGAATAAAAAAAATGAGAAAAAATAATTACTTTTAATTTTTGTATTATAGAAATTTTTTATTCAATTCTGTTTCCCTTATCTTCAAAGAAGAGATTGCAGAGATCATGCTTCCAATATGTGTGTACTGTATACATTCATTATGATATGATAGGCACGCTCTCAGCACATAGCACGCCTTCATCAAACTTCTTCATAGTCTATTTTGTAACCCATTCAATAAACAACAAAATCTTATGATTATTTGTTATACCTTTTATTGAGAATTTTTTATATATTTTCTTGAATTTATTGTTTTGAGTAATATAAAAAATGAATTTAATTTATTATTTTTTATTTGTATAGCTTTTTTATTTAAATGTTAATATTTTTTAAGTTAATGTTAATATCATTTAAGAAGTTATACGTGTTAAAATGAGTCAATGTCTACTTTGAGACCTGATTTGACATATAGCATATTTCAAATTTTAACCCATGAAATTTTTAAACAATTTAATATGTTACATCTTGCAAATAACTTTAATGTTAATTTAATGAAAGTCAAATTTACTTTATTTAAAAAATATTAAATTTTAATTAAGGAAAAAGAAATATAGATAGAAAAATCAAATTGTTAATTTAATATATATAAAATTCAAACACCATGTAAAATTTAAATTTAATGGTTTATTTAATAAGTAAATTTTAGAGAAAAATGATGAGTAAAATAAAGTTGAAGTGTTCGGAAGAGAAAACCTTATCCATAAATTATTTTAAATTATTAAGATTCACTATATTATTATTTTTATTTTTCCCGTTACCTATACTCTCCTTATTGTGTACTATGTAATTTTCATGGTGCCATGCCATTATTACAACTAGAAGGATATTTGAAGGTATATGATTACTAAGCAACATGCGTGAAACTCAAGAAAAGTTGCTAATAAAAATAAACTTTTTTTTTTCTTTTGACTTACTTTACAGACAATTTAATATGTTACATCTTGCAAATAACTTTAATGTTAATTTAATGAAAGTAAAATTTACTTTATTTAAAAAAATATTAAATTTTAATCTACACTATAACATCACGATAATGGAAATGATAGTAAAAAAAATTGTACACACGAGTATTCATAGATAAAATTAGATAAGAAATGGATATTATAAAAATATCTGTAAATAATGGTAGCAAATAATATACGTGAGACGGATACGAGTATCATAATATCTGTATTTGTAAATATCTATAATCGTTATACTATAATTTAAATTAGAAAAATGATTAAAATACTAATACATTAATTTTAAATGAGTTATTTTTTGTTAATTATTTTTAAAAAATTTTAACTTTTTTTGTAAATTGTGATACAACACTACTTAAATGGATTATGTACATTTTGTTTAAAATTTATAAATTTTATGTATTGTATTTTTATTTGAATATATAGTTAAAATATATTGTTATATATTAAATTTTTATTTTGTAAATACCTGACTCGTGGATATTAAGAAAATATGTAGGTACCTATATAATGTATGTCCACACAAATATAAATACAGATACAGAACACATATTTATACGACGAATAAATACTAAAGAATTAGTACTTATATAATAATATCCTATAGGTCGTTGACATTTCTAAATGTTACACTGATAATTGGGGTGATTAGATATTTTATTTATGTGCATTGAATATTTTGTATTTATGTTAAATAAAATTTTAATCGCTTATTTTGACAGAGAGCTTGTATTTCTCTATTTAAAAGCTTCACACTTTTAGTCTAATCATTAGTTTTTTATCTAAATTTATAAATGTTCTATTTCTTTTATTTTGTTTATTTGATTAAATCGTAAACCCAATTATTTAAAATGCAAGAAATATAAAAATATGATTAAATATTGATATCTTAGAATTAGAGAAACAAAATTATGGATTTAACCAAATAAAGGAACTAAAATTATTTTATGTGTATATATTATGACTTTCGTTGAAACTTCTCAGTAGTTAATTCTTTTGTGTTTTATTAATATACTGATTTGTTATGGAATTTAATCAATTAGAAACAAATAAAAAAATTCCAAAGAAAGATTAAAAAATTACAATAAAGATTTTTTATTTTGTTACTATTTTTTCTGTTTTTTTTGCAGACCTTGTATATTTGTTATTGTTTCTTGACAGGAAAAGCAAATTTAATAAAATAAATGAATTCTATTTATTTACAAACTAAGTCAGCCCGATTTATTGAAATTGTAAGCTGAGCATAATTACGCCTTAACAGGTGTTGAAGTAGACTCCGTTGGCAAGGTTTCCAATTTCACATTAATTTGTCAAAACCCTCTTTTAAACTAAGAGTGAAAATGATATACACTTAGGAAATTAGCATATATAACTGCAGAGACATGTTAAAGATATTAAAGTAATAGATATTATATATATAAAGTTTTGAATTTTAAAGGAATGAAATTTAATTATAAATAAAAATGTATTTTGAACCAATTTATAAATTTTTTAAATAATTTAAAGTATATGTTTTAAACTTAAATAAAGTGGATGTTACTTTTTTTGTTGTTGTATGCATGTCATGTTACACGAGCTTCCAAAAACATAACTAACATTCCATGGTCAAAATTGTAGACTAAAAAAGAGAGAGTAAACTTAATATTTAGAAAGCGCGTTCAGTTAGTGCCTACTTTCATTTTCAGTTTCTCGGTGCACAAAGCTTTCAACACATCAACTCACTAAACTGGTCCTATTTGTTTGGTGGAAAAAAAAATGCTTATCATTACATATCTTATTTATAAGGACAGTGTAATTTGTGAACATTTTTAATAAATAAGATTTTTCTAGTAGCAAGTTTGGATTTGCTAAAGTTGTAGTTCCCTAAGAAGAATTTTATTAGCTCCAAGAAAATTTAAAATTAGAAGAAAAAATTATATAATTTTTTTTCAAAATTTTAATTATTAAAAATTTGTGACAAACACATTAATTTTCAAAATCTTTTCACTATTTTTTTTATTTCTTTAATGTTAATTTAAATATTAAATAAGTTATGTTGGAAATCCTATATATTGATTAAAGAGAAGAAAATTCACGGTAAATGAAATCACTCGTCAAGAGATGTTTTAACTTTATAATTTATATTCTCATATATTATCACTGGTATCTTAAAGTTATTATTATCATTAGGATTAAATATGTTTTTGGTCTCTTAACTCTTACTCAATTTTGAAATTAGTCAATTTTAAAATTTTGGACCAATTTATTCCTTCATCTTTCAAAATATGTGGATTTAGTCTTTTTAATCAAATTTTATTAGGTTTATTTGATGTTTCATATGTATTTCAAGATTGTATTTGAGTTATTTATATTGTTTGACACATTTTTAATGTTAAGTTAAATATTATTATAAAACGTGCTTGAAATATCAAATAAACTTAACAAAAATTGATTAAAATGACTAAATTCACGTATTTTGAAAGATGAAAGACTAAATTAGTCAAAAGTTTCAAAATGGACTAATTCCAAAATTAATCGAAAGTTAATGGACAAAAATATATTTAACCCTTATCATTATTATTTTCAATAAAAATCTCAAGCATAATATTAATGTTTCGGAAACTATAAGGTTCAATGTTAGTTAACCCATCAATTGATCAATATTAAATATCAAATAAACTTAATAAAATTTGATTAAAATGATTAAATTCACGTATTTTGAAAGATGAAAGATTAAACTAGTCCAAAATTTTAAAATGGAGTAATTCCAAAATTCACTGAAAGTCAGATATCAAAAACATATTTAACCCTTATTATTATTATTCTCAATAAAAATCTCAAGCATTGTATTAATGTTTCGGAAACTATAAGGTTCAATGTTAGTTAACCCATCAATTGATCAATCTTACAAAGGCTGACATGTAAGCACCTCATGAATAAACCAGAAAAAAAAACTCACTTGCACTGACTATCACACGCTATATATACACTACAAAATATTCACTTGGTATCTGAAATAGGAAAGATCCTCAAAGACACTGTTATTCTCCTTTCTTGCAATGGAACACCACTTTTCCTTTCTGTTTCAATTTTTTCTTTTCATTTTTCTCACGTATTTCACTTCAATAAATTCTGTGAAAATTCCAAGGTTGAGTTCCATTCCTACATGGGATACAAGCTTGCACCACCCTGCAACTTTGGATGCTAAAACTTCCACAGATAAAATCAACACATTTTACTACAAACAGGTTCTTGATCACTTCAACTATAGGCCCCAAAGTTACAGAACTTTTCAACAAAGATATCTCATCAATTTCAAGTACTGGGGTGGTGCCAATTCCAGTGCTCCAATATTAGCCTTTTTCGGTGCAGAAGAAGCAATAGATCATTCCCCAGAAGGCATAGCATTTCTCACTGATAACGCTGCTTCCTTGAATGCTCTCTTGGTGTACATAGAGGTATTCAAATTTTACAGAACTCTTTTCTTTTTTCAATATTCAAAAGGAACATTGAGTTTGACACTTAGCAACCTTAACTTCCTCATCAGCACCGTTATTATGGGAAATCAATACCATTTGGATCGAGGGAAGAAGCGTTTAAGAATGCAAGCACCATTGGATATTTCAACTCAGCTCAAGCAATAGCAGATTATGCAGCAGTTCTCATACATGTTAAGAAGACATTGCATGCACCAAATTCCCCGGTGATTGTTATTGGAGGATCATATGGTGGAAGTTAGTCCCTAAAACATTCACACTCTTCTACTTATTATGTTCTCTGATATACGTAGAAAACAGAGAAATATAAAAAGAAGAATATCGTGTATTATTTATTGTATATAAATTTTTTAACAGAAGTGTATGATATAATACACAAAATTAACCTTAAAAGTAAAAAAAAAAAAATGAGTTTAAAACATGGATTAGTGATAACAGTTTATTCATATTTATGTTGCTGATATTGTTTATTATATCACATGCAGTGCTTGCTTCATGGTTTAGGCTCAAATATCCTCACATGGCAATTGGTGCTCTGGCCTCATCAGCTCCAATCCTCTACTTTGATGATATTACACCGCAAGATGGTTACTACTCTGTTGTTTCAAGGGATTTTAGAGTAATTTACCATGTTTTTCTTTATTTATTTAATTTTATCATGAAATATATCATAAAAAAGGTGACTTAATAATGAGGAGTTGGTTTCTGCAGGAAGCCAGTGAAACATGCTACCAAACTATATTGAAGTCGTGGTCTGAAATTGACAGAGTAGCTTCTCAGCCAAAGGGTCTTCCCCTTCTTAGCCAGAGATTCAACACTTGCAGGTATAAAAACTCTTGCTTAATGTTAGAAGTTCGACGTCGATTAAAAATAAAACGATATACAAGTCGATTTTGTAAGGTTGAAATTCATCGTAATAATTCAGTTCTTGCTACAGACCCTTAAAGAAGTCTTCTGAGTTGAAAGATTACCTGGAAACTATGTATGCTTCTGCTGCTCAATACAATCATCCACCAAGATATCCTGTTACAGTGATTTGTGGTGGCATTGATAAAGGTTCATTTGGAAATGATATCTTGAGTAAGATCTATGCAGGGGTGGTGGCTTTAAGGGGAAACACCACTTGCAAAGTTAATGCTCCTTCTAATGAATCTGAGACAGCTCTGGGTTGGAGATGGCAGGTAAAGATCATTGCATTTTTCTTTCTGAATAACATAGATTATAAATGTCAGGTTTTACAGAGAGAGTTTCACTAGGGAGAACAACACCAATGAGATCTGAGCCTAACCACATAAGACACTGACACCACTCTCAACCCAAAACCTTAAGGCAATGGGTTTATGGGTCTTTATTTTTATATAGTGCTCTACTTTCTCATTTCTGGTCAATGTGGAACTTAGACTCACACTTGTATTCCTAACAATAAACACAACAAAAAAATCATTTTCACTTTCGGTATGTGGGGGAACTTTCTAAAATCAAATTACCCCACTTTTAAAAATTTGCTTGGACTATACTTTTAAAAATATGTGTGGAATTTGCTTTTAAAAATTGTCCACATTTTAGTTGACTTGGTTTAAGTCATTCAAATTAGAAGTATGGGTTTTTCTTCTAGTAGAACAAAAATGATGGAGACCCTAATGGCTGTAGATAGTCATGGATAAATAGAAGATAAATTATTAATGTGATTTAGCAGAAAAAATGGGAAATGTATATTTACATATGCATTATTAGGTCACAATGAAAGAAGAAGAAAAGAAAAGAGAAAGAAGAAAACAGAGAAAAATAAGTAAAATAAGAAAATTTACTATTTAAAATGTCACAAAATATATAAAAAATGAAGAAGACAAATAGAAAAATAGCAACTTCCAATACTATCAAACCATCTAAGTATGTTATAGATTAAGTAAGTCATACACCATGATACTGTCTAAAAATATTTTAGACCATCTATAAATAACAAACAAACATTTCATTTAAGAACAAGATTTTTAACACTCATGTCCTTATTCAATTAACGATCTCTTTTATTTTATTAAAAAACGTAATTATAACCAATTTTTGTTGTAAAAGTAAAATAATAGTTTAGATTTGACCAAAATATATATGTAGACTATATCATTTAGTAAATTTGTATATTCATTAAGTTATTAAAGAGTTTTTCTTTTTCTTAAAGTTTTAGTTCTTTATGTTTAAAATAAACTTATATTTTTATAATTTTAAATTGATTATTCCACTCATCTAAAAATATGATTTATCCTTTCTATTCAATTGTCCGATAAAATATTTTAAAATATATATAATATAGAGTATTTCATAATAACAAAAACAAACAAAATAAATTGACTTGTAATCTATTAACTATACATAAGTACAATATTTAACATGTTAGGATTTAAGGCTTTAGTCCCTCAATCCGAAACTTTAAATCCTAACTTATTAACATAAATTGTTTTACTAACTATAGTTTTTCTTGAGATTGACTAAGAAATTAATGAAAAAGGTTTTATATTAAAAATGAAATGTTTTATATATATATATATATATATATATATATATATATATATATCCTAATTTATAATATGAAGTTATGGTTGCATTGATTCAGACATGTAGTGAAATGGTGATACCCGTCGGCATAGGAAAGAATTCCATGTTCCAACCACAACCTTATAGCTTCAAGAGTTTAGCCGATGAGTGCAAGAAACTTTATGGTGTCTCACCTCGTCCTCATTGGGTCACTACTTACTATGGTGGTCATGTAAGTCTTTTCTTTTTTCTCTTTTATGTAAAAATTATAACCTTTAAATAATTTAAGTGAGTTTAAGTTCTCTATTTAGTAAAATACAGAAATTTTAATCATATAAATAAAGATCATGTTGATGTTTTGTGGTGGGTGATGACAGAATATAAAGTTGATCCTTCAAAAGTTTGGGAGCAACATCATCTTCTCTAATGGACTAAGAGACCCTTACAGCATTGGCGGGTAAATAATTTATCTGAAGTAAATGATAATTACTTTGGTAAATTGATTAATAAAAATATTCTAAAACAAATTTTGTATAAATCTTGTATTAATATAAATTCAGGGTTCTGGAGAACATATCAGACACTCTTGTTGCCATCCATGCAGTTAATGGTATGATTTATAATTCTGTTTCCATTTCAGTTCTCTCCCTCAAACTAGGGTATAATATTTGAATTAACATTGAAACAAAAATGTGTAAGGTGTAAACAATTCAAATACTATCATGAAATATGTTTGAAACGTAAGATAAACTTAACAAAATTTAGTTAAAAAGACTAAATTCACGCATTTTTAAAGATGAATGACTAGATTGGTCAAAAGTTATGAAGAGAGACTAATTCCAAATTTTACTGAAACTTGAGGGATTAAAAATATATTTAACCCATAATTTTATCTCACTTTTTAAAAATAAAAAACAAATATATATTATTTTATTCCAAAAATTTTGGAGGAAGAAAAATTGAAAAGCTACTTCAACCTTTGACCAATGTTATTTTTTCAGGATCTCACTGCTTGGATATTTTGGGTGCAAATGCAAATCATGGTGATCCAAAATGGTTGGTTGAAATGAGGAAGAAAGAGATAAACATCATGAAAGGGTGGATCACCCAATATTATGTTGATCTTCAAGCACTCAAAGAGACTAAAAAAATGTAGATGCAGAGTGAAAACAAGTTATTCTCACATAACTTTCTTTTCACTTTTGAGAATGTAAGATAATAATTTTCTTTAGATGAAAATATGCTATCGAGTTTCTTTATTTTTAAGAATTTAAATTTTACATTTTAAAATTTCCTAATATTCTCGTGATAAGTATCTCATATTTTTCGGAATGAAAATTAGTGTTTAACATAATCTGTGCTTAGAGGTGAGCATACTAAGTCTTCCTAGGAAAGTTCTAGACTAAAAATATAAAAGTTTAGTCATTTTAAAAATCTAACTATGAATTGTCAAATAAAAAATTATCTGCCCAAGATATAATATAACGTGTATTTTCACCTAAAAAATAGTTTCTAGGTTATATTTACTTATAAATAATTTATATTAAATGAAAAATACTCTATAGCAACTATTTAAATATTAAAAAAAAATACTTAAATTATATATATATATATATATATATATATATATATATATTTTTTTTTTTTTCATTTTTAAATTATATATATATATATATATATATATATATATATATATTCTGTTTTTACTCATCCATTTTATTTATTAATATTAATTACATTCTTTATATTAAATTTTTAAAAACTGCGAGAGTTTACACAATTTTTCATTAAAATTATTTTAACTCAAGATAAACAAAATCATGGTAGAAAAGTCGCAAATCAAATATCTTCAAAAGCCCATACAAAACAGATCAAATTCCAAATACCTTCCTCTAAATGATTCACATGAGTTATTTCTATATTGTTTTTCCCTAAATTATAAATAAATTTATCCAATAAAATTTAATGTAAGATTATCTATTATCGTTCAAAGTTATTATTATATGTTTCTATAGGAAAGATATATAGATATATAATAAATATATAAATATAGATATAAATATAAATATTTTTTTTTACTCATGGATTTAAAATGCAATTCTTTATTCAAATAACTCAATGCAAATTATTAACTTATTAGTATCATGCATTTAATTTAATCTTTTGAAAACTATAAATTTTAAAGAGGTAAGTAAATATTTTATATTTTGAATATTTATTGGTAACTTAATCTTTTTATTTGTTTTGTTTATATTTAGTTATTATAATTATCTTAAGAAAAAGATTTTTACAATATCATATAAATATAAATCACTATATATACAGAAAATATGTTGCCTTTTATCTATAATAATATATCTATAATTATCATCGTATATCATATATATATATATATATATATATATA
>Ga0209589_1007241_pt1 | contig 17924 bp, 5 predicted proteins | sample CowpeawhiteBW_FD_187525 | JGI IMG/M metagenome (GOLD analysis project Ga0209589, IMG submission 187525) | Root nodule microbial communities of legume samples collected from California USA - Cow pea white BW (SPAdes) (version 2) | ecosystem: Host-associated > Plants > Roots > Nodule | place: USA...
GTTTTCTCCTTGGGATTAGAGAGAATGGTATGTAATTTTTCCTTTCCTTGAATAAATTATATTCATTGCCTATTATCTATTTTTGTTCCTTTATTTTCATCTTGTATTTTAGTTATGAGTACTTGTGCTGGTACTCTGATACCCAACAGTGGTATCAGAGCTGTTGGTTCGTATGATTATATTCTGCTGCTATTGTCATTAGAATAGTGTTGTGATAGTGGATAAAGTGTGGTAGTGTGAAAGTGCATGTCTAGGAAAGTTTTGGCTAGGAAAGACTTGGTACTTAAGTGTGTCCATTAGTGACCCACCTCTCTTTCCTGGGAATTACCTGGTGCACTGGTTCACGGTCTGCTTCCATTGTTCCAGTAGACAGTACTATTCATAGTGAGAAGTGCATAAGTCGATTTTAAAGCCATGACAACAAGATACGAGATAGAGAGGTTCAATGGGAAAAATTTCTCATTGTGGAAACTGAAGATAAAGGCAATTTTGAGAAAGGACAATTGTCTAGAAGCAATTGAAGAAAAACCTGTCGGCATTACAGATAAAAAGTGGAAGGAAATAGATAACAATGCTATAGCAAATTTGCACTTAGCATTGGCAGATGCGGTTTTATCCAGCATTGCGGAGAAGACTACAGCGAAGGAGATTTGGGATACTCTCACAAGCCTGTACGAGGTTAAGTCACTTCACACAAGAATATTCTTGAAGAGAAAACTCTATACTCTTCGAATGAGTGAGTCCACATCGGTGACAGACCACATCAACAATCTAAATACGTTGTTTGCCCAACTTTCAGCGGTAGATTTCAACATAATTGGAAATGAACGTGCGGAGCTTCTACTACAGAGTTTACCTGATTCGTATGATCAACTTGTCATCAACATTACAAATTACAACGTTGTTGACCTCCTACACTTTGAGGATGTTGCCAAAGCTGTTCTTGAAGAAGAATCCAGGCGAAAGAACAAAGAGGATATGGTGGAAAGTGCAAGGCAAATAGAAGCTTTGGTGATGACAAGAGGTAGATCAACAGAACGTGGATCTAGTGGGAGTTAGTCTCATGATAGATGTCAAAGTAAGAAGCATCTCAAATGCTACCATTGTGGCAAAAGAGGGCATGTGAAGAAAGATTGTTGGCATTTGAAGAATGGAGGAAAGAACTCTAAGGCATCAACCTCACAAGGTTGTATGGCAAATACCTCGGAGGACGAAGATATTCTGTGAAGAAGATGAGAGTTCTTTAAGTCATGAAAGCTTAGAGGATCATGGCAGATGTGTATGTGCTTTTGGAAGATACGTTGCAGGAAGCTAATGCAATGGTTGCATCGACAAGTCAAGAAGAAGCGATGTTGATGTGACATCGTAAACTTGGGTATAAGTCAGAGCGAAGTTTGCAAAACCATGCAGAACGTAATCTCTTACTCGAGCTCAAGAAGGTTGTTTTATCTCTACACGAGCATTGTATGGTAAGCCAACAAACATAGTCATAGATCGCAGATTGCTAGTTTGACTACTAGGAAAAGGGAAAACACAAGAAGACTTGATTTATTCTGATGTAAGGGAATCACCAGAGTTATCACTAGGAGAATCAAAGTTTACTCCAGGAGATTGTGGGTGTACTACATCAAGAGGAAGTCAAATGTGTTATTACTAGTTCAAGGAATCCAAAGCACGAGTAAAGCTTGAAACTGGGGAAAATTAAGTGCTTGGGCTATGCTAACAATGTGAAGGGGTACCACCTATGGGTCCCACTACCCACAAGGTTATTGTTAAGCAGAAATGAAATGATGCTCCAACCAGAAGGCATTAAAGAACAAGAAAACTTGGTTTGCATGGTTGAACAAATCTCAGTACGATTTAAAGAGGGCGCTCAGGTGTTCGTACCAGAGATTTGATTCCTTCATAAGCCTCGGTTACAACAGACTGGGTGTTTAGACCATTGATGTTGTATGTGGATGACATGTTGGAGGTAGGCCCCAACAAAGTTCAAATCCAGGAATTGAAGGCAAAATTGGCTAGGAAGTATGAGAAGAAGGACTTTGAACTAGCAAACAAGGATTTCAGGGATGCAAATTCACCGAGACAAAAAAGATAGGAAGGTTTGGCTTTCTCAGAAGAAATACTTACTGATAATCTTGCGACTCTTCAACATGCAAGATTGCAAGTCAATTTCTACCCCACTTTCTATCAATTGTTCCTCATGTATGAGTCCTAGCAGTGAAGCGGAGAGGATGGAGAAGTCTCGAGTACCGAGTACCGAGTGCATCGGTGGTGGACAGCCTTATGAATGCTATGATGTGTACAAGACCAGACATTGCACAAGTAGTGGGAGTGGTTAGTAGGTTCATGGCGAGTTTGGTGGAGAGCAGCGAAGTATTGACAAGAGGTCCTTAGAAGGAACCTCGAGTGTTGCATTGTGTTTCGGAGGCTCAGAATTATGTGTCAATGAAGTCTACGTGGATTCGATCCTACTGAAGTCTATCATAAGAACAAGCAACATGAAGGCAGAGAATAAAGCACGGTGTGAAGATTTGATTAATTTCATCAAAATCTTCAAGTGGGAGATTATGAGAAAAGAAGTCCCACATCGATGGAAACTTACTTTGGGGCTTACTTTTAATGTTATAAAAGGAGCCCAGTGTTTCCTTAGAAAATCATCCCAAAGTCTCTCTCATCTTATTCCTTTTGCTTTATTTGCTTGAGAGAAGAATTAAGAGAGAATATAGTTTCTCCTCTAAGAGAGAAGGTTAATTTCTCCTTTAAGGTTCTCCTTGTATTAGTTTTCCTATTTCCAAGAGAGGGGTTGTCATTGTTTTCTTCTTGGAATTAGAGAGAATGGTATGTAATTTTTCCTTTCCTTGAATAAATTATATTCATTGCCTATTATATATTTTTGTTCCTTTATTTTCATCTTGTATTTTAGTTGTGAGTACTTGTGCTGGTACTCTGATACCCAACAAATTGTTTCGAAATTAAATATTCAATAAACTATAAAATTCTAATTTAAGTCTCTAAGAGAATATTTAACTTTATTTTAATAGGGCAACAATTTTATAATAGTTGCTTCAAATATGCAACAACTTTGATATATGTATTTTTTAAAATTTCACATTTTCAGCGTCATGAGTAGGGATGTCAAAAAAATCTATATTTTTGAGTATCCCTAGATAAAACCCGCAACGGGTAGGAAATATGTATTGTAAATGGATACCCGCGAGTAACGGGTACGACAAATTTTAATACTCGCATGTTAACGGGGCGGGTATGGGTATCATAGTATTTGTACCAGTGGATACCCGTACCCGCTATACTTTAATTTAAATTAAAAAAAATAAAAAAAAAAACATGATTAAAATATTAATATATTAATTTTGAATGAGTTATCTTTTTATCAATTAGTTTAAAAAAATTCAATTCGTTGTAAATTATCGTTCAACATTATTTAAATGGTTTATTTGTACTTTGTTTAAAATTTATGAATGTTATATATTTATTTTATTTGAATTTACGATTAAAATATGTTGTTAAATATTTATTTTTATTTTTTTGTAAATACCCGTGGCTACCTGTGGATATCCATGGATATTAAAAATTATGCGGGTATCCGCATAACGGATACCCGACGAATATGAATACGAGTACAGGGCAAATATTTATCTAGCGAGTAGGGTACGGGAGAGCTACTACCCGTAGCCTACCCGCTATGTTGACATCCCTAACTATGAGCTCTTGGTGTTTTCAGTCTAAAAACAAAGAGAGGGAAGAAATTCACATTTTCTTGTTTTTGAAACTGAGTTTTGCGTTTTCAGTCAAAAAAGGATGAGGGAATATTTCTAATCTAAAAACTTCAATTTTTAGTATATTTTATATCACATTTTTATGAATTAGCTCACACTTTTTACAATATAAATGTTGCTTACGATAGTTTTTAAGCTATGTCTAAAAAAGTGTTGTCTTTACTATATTTAGACCACATTTTTATACTCGTGATCTTGTTTAGTGTTGTCTAAAATCATTTTTGTTGTAGTTTTAAACTATTATTTAAGTTAGAATATATATAAACAATTCAAATATCGACCTGAAACATTGTTTAATACATAAAAAATAGACAATTTAAGTAAAAATATTATATTTATTTATTTTTAAAGTATGAAACAGATATTTATTAAGTTTAAGAATTAAAAATATATTTATCTCCATTTTAAAATCCTCACTATTTGTCTTTAATATATGCCTCAATTTAATAAAAATTAAATAAAAAATTGACACGAGTAGCATGATAAATTAAATATTCAATATAAAACAAACACAAGTATTCCAGGTGTAACTTTTCACAAATAAAATATCACTTGTTTGATTTGGTGGTGGAAAAAGAGGAAAAGGAAAGATGGTGTATATTCATGAGAATAAAAACAAATAAATAGAAATGATGATTATATTTTTGAGAATAAAGACTAATAAATAAATAATAGTGAATCAAACTTGTATTATGTATAATATATTTATGCTGTTTTTTTTCATCAAATTGATTCAATCACATAATTTCAAACTTTATTTTTCTTGCATATTTTTATTTTACATAAATATTGAATTATATTTTTAAACAACCTTTTCTAATTAATTGTAATTTTAATAAAAAAAACTATTGATGAATATACTCATATTTCATACCAACTTGTCGAGGTATTTATTTATTTCTAATTTTCTCTTCAAAATCAACACGACATTAATAATGTGACGGTGAGAGGCTACCCACTAAATTGCTGCAGAAGTTGTGGCTTTTGTTGCGCAGAGTCCCAATGGACCTGCAAATTGCTCTTATTTTATCAAATACTCTGACAATTTTCCGTTTAATAATTAGAATAATTTAAAAATATTTTATAAATATATAACTATGTATATTAAGGAAATCAAGTTTGTAATCTTTGTTTTAGTGTACATATGGACAATTTTATTATTAATATATTTTATTTCATTATTTTATTTTTTAAAGTTTTTATAAATAATTTTTAATTCATGTTTATATTTATTTTTCGAATTTAATTTTTATATATATTTTTAAAAACTAAATTAATTATTTTATCAATTTTATATTTTTTTAATTTAAGTATTTTTTTTAATTTATTGTTTTTTAAATTTAACTATTTTTTAATTATTAAATTATTTATAAAATAAAACTACTTATAAAATTATTAAAATTATTTATATTTGATTCCATAATTATAACAACAATAATAATTTTTTTTATATTATATTATTAAAATTACAATAATGTTGGAAGGATAAAATACTAATGATTTTTCAAACTTAGTTTTTACTAAAGAATAAAATAATTTTTTACATAACTTTGTAAAAGCTTTCTATGAATGAAAATAGGGTTAACTAAAGTAAATTTTTTTTATATCTTAAATTTTGATATATTTTGAGTTTTAAAAGTAAATAAATATTTTTTTTAATTCGGTTAAACTTTTTACTTGTTAATTGTTAAATGTGTTAAATGATATTTCATATTAATATTTAAGTTATTTATATTATTTGATACTTTTTAATTTAAATGTCAAATTAAAACATTATTTAAGAAGTAAAACATTATTGAATTAAAAGGTTATATATATTTATCTTTAAAATTTAAAGTTAAAAATATATCAAAATTTAAAATATAAACAAATTTTAATTTTATGTTTGACTAAAAATATATTTAATTTTAAAAATATTATTATATCATACGTTAAGTTATATTGACAAGTGGTGACCGATGTTTTTGACTATCGGACTGAAAATCTTGTACCATTTTATATAAATAAATAAATAAAGCATAATATAATGTAAACATTTTATAAAATTTTAGTGTTAAATTTCATAAGTATAAGTATGACTACATAAAAATATCCAAATTTAATTAATATTTTGTTTGATACAAATACTTTTAAAATAAAAAGTATATTAGCTTTTTCTTGTGACTTAAGTTTTACTCAAGATTTCTATAATATTAAATATGTTTTTTTTAAAATTATATATATATATATATATATATATATATTTTTGAGAATATATATATATATATATATATATATATATATATATATATATATATATATATATATTTGAGAATATATATATATATATATATATATATATATATATATATATATATATATATATAAAGTGTAATATAATGAAAATATTTTATAAAAGTTTAGCGTTAAATTTCATAAGTATAAGTATGATTACGATAAAAATGTGCAAATTTAATTAATATTTTTTTATGACAAATACTTTTAAAATAGAAAATATATTAGTTTTTCTTCTTGTGACTTAAGTTTTACTCAAGATTATAGTCTTGCTTTTTATAGTATTAAATATGTTTTTTTTTGTCTCCAAACTATTTATTAAAATTATATCATTTTTATTTTAAATATATACCAATTTTGTTTTTAAAACTTATAAAAGAATATAAAATGTCTTTAGTACTAAACGAAGAATTTATCTCTTCTCACTACAATTCTCTTTGTATAGAGACAGACATAGAGATAAATCACGAGGTGTTGAGCTTAATGGTGATAGTTATGAGATGACCCTTACAATGGTTAGGAAAGTTGGTAGGACTAATAATTAAGTCAATGCTCTTTTTTGTTTATGATTCAATTAATTTTTAATTTTTTAAAAAATTGATTTAATTAGATTATTTCCCTTAGTGCTCTACCAATGCGACATGTCAATTTATACTTGTTTTTGTTTTCTTTTTAGTATTTTCAATTATTTCTTATTTATTAAAATTTTGTTGTCTACATGTAAGTTCAGTGGTGGGTAAAAAAATTAAACAATTAAAAGAAGAACTACAAACAAACACATGTCACATTGCTGGTGCATACTATCAGAAAAGAATTAATTGAATCAATTTTTCTAAATATTGTGACATAATTGAAATATAAACAAAAAATGGGACCTACTTGAAAGTTTTCAACTAAAATTGGGATCAAAAAATAATTAATCTACTTTTAATACTTAAACTTTTCAATTCGAGTTAAAATTATATCAATTTGTAATGTAATAAAATAATAAATCCTTTGTAAAAGTTGCATTATAAAAAAATATTAAATATGATTTTAGTCTATAAATTTTAATACAAAATTAAAATTTATCTTTATCCCAAACTTCAATATAGTTTGTCATAAACTTTTAAAATGAATCGACATATTTTTTCTAATTTAACTGCATTAAATTTTTGTTTTTTTTAGATATCCAACATCGTTTTAAGTTGACATTTGTATTGTTTATGTCGTTTAACACATTCAAACTTAAATATTATTATAAAATATTGTTTAACATGTAAAAATTTAATAATATTAAATTGAGATAACTATATTCTTTCATTTTTTAAATTTAAAAATAAAATATATCAAAATTTAGAACGTGATAAATTTTAATTTCATATTCAAATCTAAAAATTACCAAAAGAAAAATAATCTTGTTTATATTAAAAAATAAAAAGAAACTCGAATCGTTTCTCTTTACTTTTCTTTTACTCTACCATCCACATCATTAAATTTTTCACTTTCTTTTCTTTCTCATTTTCTGATTCCCACTCTTTTATTTTCATTCACTTGTTTTCACACCAGAATCCAATCTAAACATGACCAGAGGTTACATAAAATTAAAATTGGACTACAACTCTTTCCTTTTGTGTGGTGGAATGTCATAAATGCGTGGGTGGCTGGTGTTGATGGGTGTTTTTGGCGTTTATGCATTAGTAGTGATAAGATAACCATTAAATGCATCACCAACTTCTATTTAGGATAAGATAAAATAATCTAGTTGCTGGGAATAACAAATCACTAAATAAGTCTGCAATAACAAAGATAAATATGACATTCTGTTTTCATTTCACTGTTTTGGATATCTCAATTATTTATCTTACTTTTAAAGACAGGTCTCATCACAACCTATATAATCAAAACTAAACTACATGAAACATTCAAAGAATAATATTTAATAAAATTAATATGCAGTAATAAATGTTCCAATCTCATCACACATGTTATTTCGTCTTAGTAGACTACAAACTTACGTGTTTGATCACAATACTTCTTCGATATCTCTATATGCTTCTTTTGTAGGTATTGCTATTCATAATACAATGTCTACAACTATCTTTGATGGTACATTTCCCGAAGTGATTAGAAGAAGTTTCTTTTCATGTTTGGGTATTATGGAAAATTCATTTAATTGGTTATATTAAATGAACAATTAATTATATCATTATTTGATCATTCATTTGATTATATTATAATGACTTTGCATGCATATACCAATTTAATTCATGTCATTTTAAAGAGTTTTACGTCTACTAAACAGTTTTTATATTTTTTTTCCCTTTTCGATGTATTTTTAGGTTAGTTTACATCTCAGTTCATTGAAAGAAGTATAAATATTTTTATTAGTTTAATTTTATCTTTTCTCCAATCCCACAAAAATCAATACTATAAACATAAATTGTAAAATTAGATAAACACCATGAGCTATTATTACTGAAAGGAGAAATATCGCTTTAAATGAGGAGGTAAGTAAATAAAGTTTTCTTTTGTTTGAATTCGTGAGTTTCTTTTGGGAATAAACTTTAGTTGTAGAAGATAGAAAAGAAGTCTAGATATAGAAAATTCTATTAACACTTATGTCACTAAATATTTAAAGTAATAATAATGATATTGAAAATTTGAATATTAAGTAAGTATTTAGTTTGATATTGATATATTTGTAAACTCATAAATATTTGATAATAAAATTGAATTATAAATTATATTTGGCTGTAAATAGTTATTAAATACTACTATAGGTTCTTATATTAGTATTCAATTGTTCGAATTATTGAGTGGCAAACAACCATGTTCATATTTATCATTCTTAATGGTTGATATGCGTTAATTCAAGTATTTCGAAGGTGAGTTCTTTTAAGCTCAAATTCTAATTAATAGTTATTTTAAATAAGCAAATGAACAATTAGTTCTTCATTTTAAAGACAAACGAGTTTGATGATGTTAACTTGCTATTATTTTAAACTTTTACAATATTGTTTCAAATTTGTTTTTTTTTCAAGTATGAAGTTATGCATTTATGAGAAATCATTATAAATTGTCTTTATTGTTTGTATTTATCAATAATTATTTGGAGGAGTGTTATTAATATTTCTTAGTGAGTTTTTTTTTTTATGTTAGAACCTAATTAATTGTTTAAGAGTAAAAAGGGTATAATTGAGATGAATTATTAATATTTTATTATTTAAGTGCAAAATATTACCTTCTTTATAAATTTTTGAAAGATCTATTCATCTTTTCATATATCAAAATTCATCTTAGGGATCCCCGTGGATATTAGAGCAATTCTATTAGAAATTGTTTTAGAGTAAATTTCATTTTGCCCTTTTTCATGAGGTAATTTTGAGAAGTTTTGCTTGCATAGGGATTATGGGTCTTGCATGTGTTCCTTCTAGTCAAAGATGAATATCTATTAATCAAAATGATCATAAGGATATGTGCATATCATTTATAAGAGTTTTCTATGTACATGTTTAACTTTTCTATGTGATAATAAGAGAAGTTGGAAGCTTGACTCTAAGTAAACAAGCTTTAACAAATAAGGGAAATTTTTATATTTTGATAATACTTTAAGAAAGATGATATGAATGTGTCTTAGTCATAATATCTTGATTTCTATGCAAGGTTTATGTTTTATTTGAAAATATGTAAATGGTTGAAGTTGAGTATAGTTATTTTCTTATAGTTATTTAAGGATTAAATTGAAGTGAGTAGTGTATGTAAGCAAATTGTATCCAAGTTGATCATATTAAATTTATTTAGAAATTAAAATTATTAAAAAGATTTTGGAGTTTCGAAACAAGTTTGATTTGGATGCATGAAATTGATTTTTTAGTATTTTCACTTAAGCGGTGGATTTTAACTCAAGAAAAAAATTATTAGAAAATCAACATTTGCTCTCAGCTCCTCTTTTTCTCAATTGAAAATGAAGTAGAAAGTCAATCTTTGCTCTAGGTCGCCTAGGCGACTATTTTTTTCTCAAGTGAAAATAGAGCATAAGTTCAACCTTGCTCTTGGAAAGATTTTCGCTCAAGTGAAGAAATATTCACTCAAATGAAAGTGTTTTATTAAGACTTGTGTTTATGAGTTATTCGAGTATGATTGTTACATATATAAATGTAACTAGGATATTGAAATTTATATTTAATTGGTTTGATGTTTTTTCCAACTAATTTATGTTGTATAGATAAAAAGATGTCGATAATGATATAGAATGTCTAAATATGAGGTCACAAATTTGGGATATGTGAACCATTGTCTGAGTTGTATATTAAACAAAGACATATATGGTATAACTTAGGTCACCTTATTTAACTAATAATCTAAGTCACATATACTAACATATCACTTGGAGATAAATTAAGGGAGAAGTTCTTACATATTGTATGTGTAAATGTGCAATTTGGTTTGTAATAAACTTACCTTAATCACTTTTAGGCTTACCCATTAATCCAAGTCTTAGTTTAGGTCATATGTTAGACTCTTATAGGACATACTTAATATGAGTCGGACATTAGTTGATTTTTCATTTGTTGAATATCTTTTGAGATATAAACTCAATTTTGATTTAAATATTGGTTGATATGTTTGTATATATGAGATGATTATGTGTTGAATTGGTGATGAAGGATTGAGTTGGTTCATTTTATATTTTTTAATATGGTGATGAGTTCTTTAAGAAAACTTAGAGAAGATCCCCACTTGACATTAAGGGAGCAAGTTATCTAGATGTGAAGGTTCACTTCTAAAAGGTTCAAGAGAAGGAGAGTAATGGATTGATTCAAGAAATGAAACAAAATGGACATAAACATAGCATAACTAAATTAAAACAAGAAGAAACAAGTATAAAATGGAAAACATAGAAGATGGTAAGGATGAAATTGAAGCATGCCACTCAAAGAGGGGGCCATAAGGCTAACCAACTCTAGAGATGAGTGAAGAATGTCGCCACTTGCAATGCAAGATGAGGCTAAGGTGGAGACTTTTCACTCCTTGGAGAAGAAAACTCACGGTTTTTATGGTTGAAAACCAAGTGTATAAACTCAAAATTATTAACCCTTTTACAAGCTAAAGAGCACCCCTTATAAAGAGAGTTCTAAGGGCCTCTAGAAAATAAACATGAGTTTAAAATGACGACTTAGCAAATAAAAAACCCTACATTCTAGAAGGTAGGTCAAAATGGTGCAACAAAAGGAATGTTATGTGCATTTTCATGAGGATTCTCCGCCAAAGGGAGCCTCCATTTTGTCCAAGTGTACCACCATGGTATCTTGTTTTTGCTTTATGCTCTTACTATATGTTTTTGCCTTTCCTCTTTCCTCCACACATGCTCTACATCATCTCCATTCTCCAATATTGTTGCGCCACCTGTCTCATGCTTCTTAATCCTAATTAACTTGCAAAAACAAATAAACATTATCATGTTAGCTTAAGTCAAGTCAACTCTATTCAACAAGTCAAACCTAGTCAAATATCAAAAAGTCAACTAAGGTTAAGTCAACTTAGGAAAATCATAATAATGAAAGGCAAAACAAAGATAATGATGAAGGATTAGAAGTCTCCCTTTAGTCATGCTCCTTGTGATCCTTGTTGGGAGAGCTTCCATAGCATCAATTGGTTTGTGGGTTGCTAAGTATAATGTTTTCTTTATAAACATTTGTTAGGAATAAGACAATAAAGGAATAAATGAAAGAATGAAAGAGATAAAAATAAACGACATAGGAATTTAATGTGGTTCAACATTTAATGTGTATGTCTACATCCACGACTACACTAGGGAATATCTTATTTCTATGTGGATATGAAGTTTTACATAAGGTTGCTTATATAGTAAAATAGAGAACTACATCTCATAATGATAAACGATGTAGACTAAATCAAACTCCATAATACTAACATTTGAGTTATGATCAAAATTTATTTTAATAATTTACCTTAGACCTTGTTATTTGTGTGATGATCAATAAATACCTTTTTTTTCTTCTTTTTGACTATATTCTTTTGCAATAAAAGGTCTTACTTTGTTTTCTATAATAAAACCGTCTTCATTGAGTTTATTCCAATGATTTGTTGTGTGCTAGATCTAGGAACTCAGACTTAAATTTTTTTTTTCAAATTGATGGCAGTTCTTCATGCATGGTTGAGAACCACTCCTTGTCTTTGAGAGTTTCATTTATGTTCTTGGGTACTTGAGAGATATAAAGTTGCTTGTACTTAATTTTTGTTTTTACTTTATCTCTTGTTGTAACTCCTCTAGATAAGTCACCAATGACATTGTTTATGAAAATATTTCTTGGTGTTCTCCACTTGCAGTTTCGCTTCTTTCTTCATCTTGTTTTTCTTCTCCAATTTTTTTCAGAATTATCTTTTGCATCATCAAATTGAGAGAATATATTTTTGACTCAAGAGGTTTTTCTCATGTTCGTTTCATGAATATTTTCAAAAATGTCTTTTTAGGTGAGTTTTGTAAAGCCCCATTTCCCTCTTTCTCTTTTACTCCCTGTTTGAAAACCAAAACCAACCTTCCCCTACACTTCTCATTCTCTAATCCTCATTCCTTCCCCAGTCTCTCTTTCTAAGTCTCATCATTTTCTGTGGTTTGTGCTCAGACTCTGGAAGAGCAATTCCAATAAAACCCTTTGTTGCTCCCTCTCCCAGCTCCTCCTCCTCTAGGTAAGTCTTCACTCCATTTAGGTGCAAATTCCAGCTTAAGTTTCGAAATTTTGTCTTTGATCTGGGTCTAATCATGGGTTTCTCCTTTCTCTGTATCTTGGTGATGAATTCCTCTAGGTTGAATTAAGGATTTCAGCCTTTGTTAGCTGAAGTTAATTTCTCCAAAGCTTTAATCGATATATAGGTAAGGGAAGCTAGCCTTTTGCTCAAATTCATATAGAAATCTTCTATGAGAACTTAGAATTGCATGATCCTGTGCTTGACTGATGTTTGGATTAATTTTTGTGTGAAATTTGGGTTTCTGGTATGAATTGCGTGGCTCTACATGTGAAAACAGATTGGAATTCTGATGATTTCCCCTAGGCGAGCAGCTTTCACCTGAGCGAAAACACCAGGAACTCACCCTTGAAACTGCGCGAGGTCTCGCCTAGGCGAGCTGGTTTCACTTGAGCGAGAGACGCTCTCGTCTAAGAGAAACAACTTAGCCTGAGCGATAATTCGTTCAGTTTTAGAGTTGCCTACTGTTTGAGTCTTGCTCAAGCGAGAGTGACCCGCCTAAGCGAGGATGACCCTCTTGCCCAGGCGAGACCTTCTAGCTTGAGCGAGTTCCTATGCAGAATTGTTGATTTTTCCTCAGTTTTAATTATTGGAAGCTATAATGAATGATATAATGTGATGTTTATTCATACTATGCTTGGATTATTGTGACAGGTAGTACATGTGGTAGAAATTGTGTGAAATCAGATCATCAAAAGGTGTGGTTGTACTAGAATTTCAAGGGGAATTCTAGAGAATAAGTTAATGTATATGTAAGAATATGAGGACTCCTAAATTGGTTGGTATCCTGAAACTCCAATAATCATTCACGCTCAGGTAGAGCAGAAGGGATTATGTCGTGAGGAGAAGCAGAAGGTCCTAGTCTTTGGACTTGATCAAGTCTTAGACGCGAAAGGGCTTACCCTGTGAGCGGTCGGGTGCATACTCTGCAGAGTTTGGGAGCCGTCACAGGTGCAAGCCACCAAGAGCTTTAATGTTCCTTACATAATCCGGATATTAAGTCTAGAGTCATGTGTATTATACTGTGTTATGAGAGCTTGATTAATTATGACGGATGTGATAAGTTATGATTTATACTTATTATCGAATTGTATGATTTCTCTTAGTTAAGTTAGCTTACACTTCTTGCCTATGTTTTTTTTACTTTGTGTGTTTTTCTCTTTTTGCAATGATCGCCTATTTTGGTGTGAGCATATACAAGTGTAGGCGAAGATACTCCCCTTCTCGATAGGAGTTGAACTGTGGTAGTGGATATCTAGTAGTAGTTTCTATTCTATGTTTCGTTTAAACCTTGGGTGTTTTTGTTAACCCTTTTCTAGTATCGACTGTAAATATAACTAGTTCATTTATAATTATTTAGATGACTGTATTGGTATTATATATATAGATCAGTCCCCTTCTTACTATCTGTTTTGGGTTATCATGATATAATATTTTATTTAGTAGTGCAAACAATATTAAATGAGATGTTACAAGTTTTGTACGTCTAACTTGTGTGAGTTTGTTTTCTTTTTGGTATTTGAGTTTAGAAAAAAAAAATCATAAAATTTTATTAATGTAAGTTAGCTTTTTCCCTATTAAAAAGGATTTTACAAGGACCATTATTATTTGACAATAGCGTGGGACACTTGGCATGTCTGAACTTTCTATTGGTATTTCGCGAAGAGGTGTAGATAACTAACTAGGTATAGGTAATATTGGGTCTATTCTGTGTTAGCTATGACTTTAACATACTGAATTTCTGACTTTCTTTTGTATATGGTTAAATTTTTCATTTTTACTAACTTTATTTATATTCTTAAAAGTTAAATTCGGCACATCTCTTTTTAATGAATTTTTAATAGAAAGAATCTTGATATTTAGAATTTTTAATATTCTAATTCACTTCAATCACTCCATCAGTTTTTATATTATTATTATATTTTTTTAGAAGATATATTGCAAATATTGTATCCCAAAAAATTGTCACGTTTATTTCAAAACTTTTTATCATGGTACTGTAAACCTGTCTCTCTTAAATGCTACTTAAATTTATTATATTTTAAAGAAGTAATTCAACTTGGGGGTGTCAGTAATGGGTGTGCGTGTTTGCCACAAGGGTGTGATTGAAAAGAAAAGTTGGTTCATAAACACTTTTACTATTTTTTAATTTTACATGAAAATTATAAGTTAAAAGTTGAAGCACAATAATTTTCAAAAAAGAAATAAATTTTACTTTTTACTAAAAATCGAAAAAAAATAATTAATCCTTTAATATATTAATCGAAAATGTTCGACTGTTCATGAACAAAAATGGACTACCGTAGGAGTAGCTAGGAGGAAAACAGAATAAAAAAGGAAATACCCTTGTCAGAAATGACGCACATGGCGTTTGGAAGTTTTGATCGAGGAGAAAAGAAATGAAAAGAAAGAGTGAAATATAAACTAAATAAAGAAAAAAAGAAAGAAAGAAAAACCCGTACGATTGGAAATAAAAAAAAAAATTCAACGGTCATTAATCTTCCACCGTGAGAGACTTTCACACTAGCCACAATCTTATTATCTTTTATAAAGTGGACTGTGAGTAAAACAAATTTGAAATTTCAGATTGATGTGTAAGTGAAAGAGGAAACAACTTTAAACATCTACTTCTGAAAGTAATTTTGTTTTTCTAGAAAAAAATGTTTTGTTGTATTATTATATTAGTCCCAGCTGGGACATAGTCTTTTAAACAGTTTTAAGGAGAGAGTTATATTCAATGGAATAAGTTTGAAATTTAAGAATAATAAAATATTTTAATTATTATATGTATATATGATATAAAATTTAAGACTTTAAATCATACAAAATTTTTAAAATATTTTGATATATTAAAAGTGGGATAATACTATAAATTTTATCAAAAATAATTCAAAAATCATTTTATACATTAAGAATAATCTCGTAAATATGTCCTATCAAGGAGAAAAATAATTCTAAAATAACAGAAAAGTAAAAGAGTGAATAAAATGAATAAAGTTAAAATAAAATAACATTTTTTTTTGTATTTATATTAATATATAAAGAGATATTTATTTTTATTTACGTTTCATTATTTCAGTTTTACTTTTATTAATTTTTTAAAAATGAATTATTTTATAAATAATTTAATTTTTAATCAATATTTAAAAATTTCTTTTATATTTAATAATTATTTTAAAAAAATTGTATACATATTTTATTTTTTATAATTTTATAATTAATAATTATTTTAAAATTAATTATACATTTTTTTATTGATTTTAACTCTTTGATAAAAAAAATATACGAACACATTTTATTTCGCCTGTGTTTTCTCGCAAAGAAAATATGAATGAAAAAGCTGTACATAATTTCATATAGTTATTCATTTAGTAATTACACGCATTCAACCTTTTACTGAACAAACAATAAAGTTCTTTACGTAAACTAGTTAGACTTTTCTTTGCTCTTTCCAATTTTCTCCTCTATTAACTCATGTATGCGTGTATTCATAAAATGTCTTAATGATAGAGAAAACAACTGGTTTGGTAGATAAAAAAATGGATGAAAATATTGTAAAATTATTGAGTGGTACCACCATTTTTTTTCTACCGTGCTACGCAAGCAAAAAGCATTGTAATAAATACAACAAAATGAAAATAATAATAAAAAACATAATCAATAATATATTCAACTTAATCACATAATTTCTAATTTCATTTCTCTATCCTTTTATTATGTTGTCCTGAAAATAAATAAACAAAATAACTTTTCTTTTCACAAAATTTTCTGATAATAAAATATAATAAAATTTTATTATATTTATTTTTATTCAATCAAATAATTTTTTACGTTATTTCTTTTAACGAAACAACTATTCCATTTTTTTCTCTAATATTACTTTTTTGTCAAGTGGTGATGTATAATTAATTTTGACATCGACAATTCATTCTAGTTAAAATAATTGAAATGGAAATATTGTGTCCACGTGATTCATTTACCGTGTAGTAGCAACGAGAAGAAGAAGCAGAACAAGACTATTGATTTTACTGGTTCTACTTTAACAGTGACAAACATAACTTTTTGTATTGCACACATCATTCCAAGTTGTGAACTTAATGTAGACCAACCCATCACGAAGCTGGTTTCTGTTTCTGTATATAAGATGGAGGGAGGGAAGCTAAAGCACACTGCATAGCAACCTTTGTAGGCCTTGCACTTCACACACAGTGTTGTTGTGTTGAGGTTTGCGACTGAAAAAATGGCCTCAGTTGAAACTCCAAAGCCCCACATTGTTTGCGTGCCATACCCTGCACAGGGGCACATAAACCCCATGATGCAGCTGGCAAAGATCCTTCGTTGCAAGGGTTTCTACATAACCTTTGTGAACAGCGAGTACAACCACAGGCGTTTTGTTAAGTCTCATGGACCAGAATTTGTTAAGGGTCTCCCTGATTTCGTGTACGAGACCATACCCGATGGGTTGCCACCTTCTGATAAGGATGCAACTCAGGACATTCCGATGCTGTGTGATTCAACCAGAAAAACCTGTTATGGCCCTTTCAAAGAGTTGGTGTTGAAGCTGAAGGCCACAGAGGGTGTGCCTCCGATCACTGGCGTGATCGCTGATGGGATTATGGGCTTCGCCGGAAAAGTTGCCAAGGACATGGGCATACCCGAAGTTCAACTTTGGACAGCCTCTGTTTGTGGTTATGTCGGATATTTGCAGTTTGATGAACTCGTTGCACAAGGCATGGTTCCATTCAAAGGTACAATTTTTTCTTTTTCCCTCTTTTACTTTCTCTTATGTTTAAAACTTAGTTTGCAAACTCGTTTCACAAAGAAAAAGTGATTGTTAAAATAATTTGACGATTGCTTGAGAACTCTTACAATATAGAATAGTTTTACTAAAAATTAACTTTTATATTTTTTTTAAAAAGGAAAGTAAATAACAATGAAAAATAATGTCCAATAATAATAAAAAAATATATTGTCAAAATATCAGTATAAAAAAAATGATGATAAACTTCCACCTTATAACCGTATACTTTTACGTCTTCATTCAGTTAATATTTTTTTTTTTATTAAATTAGTATAATTATTAGTTAATTTCATATATAA
>Ga0209589_1007244_pt1 | contig 17922 bp, 4 predicted proteins | sample CowpeawhiteBW_FD_187525 | JGI IMG/M metagenome (GOLD analysis project Ga0209589, IMG submission 187525) | Root nodule microbial communities of legume samples collected from California USA - Cow pea white BW (SPAdes) (version 2) | ecosystem: Host-associated > Plants > Roots > Nodule | place: USA...
AAAACTTTAATATATATATATATATATATATATATATATTTGTATTTAAATTTAAAAGATAAATGAATATAGTCTTTTTAATTTAATCATGTTAAATTAAAAAAAAAATTAAAGTATGAAACACGTTTCATGTTATTATTTAAATTATTTATACTATTTAACACGTTTCTGCTTCAATATTTATTAAGAAACGTGTTTGACACATAAAAAAATAACGTAATTAAGTTAAAATGACTATATTTATTTATTTGTAAAACTTACAGATCAAAATATATAAAAGTTTCACACAATAACAAATATCAATTTGACATTAAAATTTAGAGACTAAAAATATACTTATCACTTAATAAAGTTAGAAGTTGTATGTATTTTATAAAAGACAGCTTTACTTTCACATGTATTAACATATAAAATAATTTGTTATAAAATTTAAACTTGGAGAGTAAACAATTACATTATTTTAAATAATACTTTTTCAATAAAGATAAAACAATTTTTTAAATATATAAAACAATATCATAATGTTAGAAACACATACGCTCCCATAAAATAATTTTCTTAATTTAAAAAAATGTTAACTATTTTTAGTGAATTTCTTCATCTTTTCTAAGATCCAAATCTATCCAGGAGATGCTAGTAGAAAGATAAAGTTAATCTATTAATCAAAATTTTGTTTAGATTTTTTTTTTCTTGGGACAATTTATCGTTGGGTTGTTTACACGCTTACATATGAAAGGCTGATGAGTAAGGAAAAAATGAGAATGAAAAAGAATTAGAGAAAAAGAGTTCCTTTGTTTTTGTTTTAGAAAAATCAAATTATTTCATTGAATTGCTATGTGCACCCCTACCCTCATAAGCTCACCCATTCCCTTTTTGTTTTTCTTTTGCAGCCCAAACCTCGTGTCCTAACTGTTTTTAATATATATACTTAACACTTCAAAGTCACTATCTCCACCCCTCAATTAATAAATCATTTATCTTCTAAATTGCTAAACCTAATTCATAAATATTATATATTTATACTTTAAATACGCAGAAAAATTAAATAAAGTTTAAGCATACATTAATCGAGACATAATGTAAAAACAAAAAAAGGCAAGTAGAAACAATATAATGTATTATTATGATAAACTAAAAACTGATTATGCAATTTATCTTATGAGTAAAGCTACGAAAAATAAATATAATTGATTATTTTAATGCAATATTTTTCTCTCATTTTAGCAATAAATTGCTATGATGACTTTCACGTGTATTTTAAAAATAGTTTTTTATATTCAATCCTTTTCAGCCATTTATCTTCTATTATTTGTTCGCGTGTTCTTTTCATATCCACTCAGTGGGTTTCTTTGGCAGCGAAGAACAACGTAAGATGCTATTGTCCTTTTGTTATGTGATTCTCTCTGAAAAAATATTAATTAATTTTATGATTTCCATTTCCTAATTTTTTATTCTATCTATTTATATTCTCTCTCTTCCCCATTCTATAAAGGAAAAAAGTTGTACTGTCTATGTATAGCACTGAAATAGGGACCAACCGCACCTTTCTTTTTATGGTAGGAAGTTGAAATAAAATAATTGAAAAGATAAGACTTTTTTTTTTTCAATTTTGTTTATTTATTTTAAATGTTATGAATTTAGTCATTTTTCTTATTTATAAATAAACATAATTTTAATCATTTTTTTTATAAATAAACATAATTTTTACGGGTGTTTTATGATAATAAAAAATAATAAAATTATTATTATTGTTATTATTATAATTGTAAAATTAAGTTTAAATAAATTTTTTTAATTTGATTGTAAATAATTTTTTATTTATTTTATAGGTAATTATTTAATAAAAGATATTAAATTTAAAAAGATAATGAAATAAAAAATAATTAAATTTAAATAAATGTCACTTGAAAATAATATTGATAAATAATTTATTTTAATTTAAAAGGTGAAATTAAAAAAAAAATGATTGTAGACACAAAAGATAAATTCTTTCTCTATATACATGTATAGATGAGTTAATATAGTTTTTTTTTTAAATTTATGATGACATTTTATTGTGACATTATTTGAGAAACATAATGTTTTTACTTCTTCAACTTATAAAAAAAATTGAATTTCTCTCGGTTGAAAATTTCATATAAAACTCATTCCATACTTTAATAATATAGCAATTAGCTAATTTCATAGTTTATAAGTAAAATACAAATTTTATTTTATAAACTGATTTTTTGAGATTGCATTAGACTTAAATATTATTTTTTAACATAAAATGTCATGGTTAAAAAATCTATCATAATGATATATTTTTTGACATGATATGCCATAGTTAAAAAATCTATCATAACCAAATTTATATTTTTTGAACATACACCAAGGGAAATGTGTTAGAAGTATAGAAATTAGTTTTATGTGAACCAATTTCATTTTAATCTCGCATGTAAATTTATTTTATAAATAAATTCTAAACATATTTGTTTTCGTGTTATGTTTTTTATTTTCAATTTTTTTCTTCTATTTCTGAATATTCTAAATTTTGTATGTTTCTCTCAAAAAAATAAGATAATACAATTCTTTTATTAATATTGTGATGACGTAATTATTGTAATATTTAGTATTTATGTATGTGGATCAACGCTAATTTATAATGTGCCATCTATTATTCATAATAATTATTATTATAGCGATCTGTTACCATAAATTTAATAGAAGAGATTATACATTAATTTATTTATAAAAATAATGCAACCAAATTGAACATACTCATGATAAAACCGAGAAAAATCATGGTAATTCTGTTATTAAAAAGAGCGTATTTAGTCTAAAAATAAATATATTTGCTTTTATTTTATTTACTTCAAATTTTTGTGGTGCACACTCCTTGCACTGGAATATTCTGTCTTACTTACACCTCTTTTGCAGCAGTAGATACAATACAGTGATAGTACAAACAAAGAAATCTTACTTTTGATTTCTGTCATCTGATTATCATTGGAGGTTCTGATTTCTGTCATCTGATTATCACAGGAGGGGAAACTTAGCCAAAGTTTTAGTCTTTTTTGCAATTTTGATTTGATTAGTGTTGTTCTTGTACTTTCTGCATCAATTACAAGGGTGCAAATGGCTTCCATTGTTGCAAGCTTGTTGCCACCATTGCTGCTTCCTGCTAGAAATTCACACCCAGGGACCTTCCCAACTTTCCCTGTTTCTCTTCTTTCAGGTAACCCTTTCGTTTTCTTTCAATGTTGAGATTTTTTTCTCCCACAGACACCACAGGGTTTTATCTCCAGTAACGCTTTTTAATTTTTCAAGCATACTTGGTTTAAGTCAAAGTGATATCCTTGAGAAGATGAACTGGGAAGTTTAGTTTCAAATAGAAAATTTTGATTATGTAGAAGGTATTCATAAAGGAGAAATAGTTAGGTTTTCCTCTGCATAGTTATTGTGGTCAAATCATATCATTGACTAGGTTGAACTGTAAAATCACCTGCATGTATTTGGAATTTGGCAATTGTCTATCTGTGGAAATTAAAATTTAATGGGAAATCTCAGTATAAGTGATTTTTTGGCATGATTATGCACTCTGGCACTATGTACAATTCATGAGATTTTGGCATTAGGTTTCTATTCTGCTATGAAAGTCGTTGGTGCATAATGTATGTTACTTGTATACTTTTCATACATAAAGGGATCAATTTTTATCTACATTGGCTTACTGTTTTGTGTGAAAAAAAATTGCTGACTATAACTTCTGCTGATTTATGTTAGAAGTGTTTGTATCACTTATGTATCAGATTCTTGATTTTCTTTCTGCTCACATCACAGGGAGACGGAGTAATGTTTCTTTGGTTGTGAAGGCTTCTGCGGGAAGTTCTGAATCTTCAACTTCCCTTACTGTTTTTAAGTCCGTTCAGAATGTTGTGAGTTACTCCTCTCACTCTCATCCATCTTGTCCCTCTTTCAAAGTGACACAGAAGGTATGATACACTAAACTACTGTTTGCTGATTTTGAAACAGTGGGATCAACCTGAAGACCGACTGGCACTTTTTGGGTTGGGATTTGCAGCTGTAGCAGCGTTTTGGGCGGCAACAAATTTGGTTGCGGTAACTTTTGCCACTTTCAGTGTTTTGGAATGAATACATGATTGACATTTTTTGGATATTGTGTACCTATTCTGTACATAGTATTTTAGATATTTCATGTGTCTGACATAGCTATGAAACTTTTCTTAAAATGTGTAATAAATATATAACTGTCACCATTTTAGATCATTGTTCACTCATTTGCTTATTGCCTAGAGATAAGAGTAGTGAGATCTCAATCTTATTCTGTTCTCCAGAGTCATCCATGTAGAGGATAATTTCTATTTTTGGTTCACCAAGAGACAATGTTTCTATATTTCTATCTTATGTACACTTTTATGTTCCATATCTTGTTGTATTAGATTCTCATAGCAGTTTATAAAGGTTTGGATACTTCATTGATATGCATTGGTAAAATATCCAAAAGTATTCGAGTTAATCAATATGGATATGTGATGCAAGTGCAAGTGGTTTCATAGAGCATGGGCTGCTATGGCCACTGCTACAAAAAATTGATCTGATGGTAGAATAACAAATCCATTGGGGTTATAACAATTTGATCATAAATCCTTATTTATTAAGGATTTAGAAAGCTCTTTTAAGTGAAAACAGCTTCACAATGACTCCAATGCAAGTGTTTGTGGATTTTACTCAAAGGTTTGCACCCTACTGATTTTTATTTTTTATTTTTTTCATTTTTGTATGCAGGCCGTTGACAAATTGCCACTTTTTCCAGCTGTATTTGAATTAATTGGAATATTTTACTCTGTGGTAAGTTCTGTGCTGCATAATTGACGTGTGTTTCTATTAAAGTCAGTTATTTAAATTTGGCAAGTAATGCAAACTTTTTCTTTTTATTTCAGTGGTTTACTTATCGCTATCTCATATTCAAGCCTGACCGGTAAGCATATTGGTCCCCTTTATTCTGATTTTCATCATCCCTTTGCTTGATATTAAGCACATCCAAGATTAAGACCTCTGATCTCATTTAAAGAATTGTGTAAAGTGAAAGAAAAATGTGAAATGGATTACATTTACAGTAAAAGGCCTATTGGCCACTACATTGATTAATGCTGTTATAAACTGCTGGTAATTAACTGCATAATAAAGAGATTAATCTCACACAATGAAGTTTTTCTCTTTATAAATTAGACCCTTCACTGATTTGTTTTCAAGAGAAATCCCAGTGAAAAGGTTTAGCTTCTAGAGCACTCAATTTGGAAGCAGCTTCACTTGAATTTTTCTGATTACAGGGAAGAGCTTTTTCAAATCTTGAACAAGTCAGCAACAGATATCTTGGGCCAGTAAAATGTGCTACCAAAATGCTATGCTAGATTGGGAGGAAAAGCTGGTTAAGAAGAGGGAGGGGAAAGAGGGTTTTGACTGTCATCACTCCTATGCAAATTTCAATGCAAGGATTAACTAAATGTTTAAAGATCAGTACATTACATCAATGAATTAAAGCTTGCTTTTTTTTTGTGCTGGGTTAGCTTCTTTGTATATAATTTTCAATGAAGTTCCTTGAACATAAAACTAATAAGAGTAAAACTAGCCTAAATAGTGCTCACTTAGAAAAGCCAGAACAAATATAAAAGGAATTGTTCACTTGAGCATGCATCAATCAATAGGTGAAGAACAGGGTTTTGAAAGATGGTCTATGTTTGATCACAATTTTAGCCATTGTGAATGTTTTGTAAGAATTTAATATTGCAACAAAATCTCCACTGTGTCTACTTTATTTGAACAAGTATATAATATGAGGGGTTGACCTAGGGATCAGTTAACTTACTTAACTTACACTTACAGTTATAGGGACTATATATGTTCTGAGATGTATCATTATTTTTATGTTCATTTACTTTAAAGCTATCATTTTTCTACCTTTGTCATCTTCCTTACGCTTCAATTTCCTTCTGTCAAACAATGAATTACGCAATCACAGATGGGCTATTACCAATTTGCCAATTCCCACCAACATATGTTCATAATTTCAGCAAAAGGGAAAGAAAATAAAGTTTGGTTCTTTATTCAAACATGCCATCATCCACCTAGGTGGGTTGGTTAAGGAATGTGTGCTTTGCCTAACAATACCAACCTTGATCATGTCAAACTTGTTTATTTATGCCTTCTTAAAAATTATGTGTTGTGTCTGATAAATGCTTATGTGATTTTCTTTGTAGTCAAAATAATGATGTTGTGTCTGATACATTCATAAAACCAGGAGACTTGTTCTATCATAATCCTTACGAACTCCCATAACATTACCCAAATACATTAACTTTTTAGCTATAAATAAGAAAAAGAAGAAGGAAGGCACTAAGAAGATTTTTGTTTGAGAAATAAAAGCACTTCCTGGACCACTATACCCACCCTGTTAGCTTATGAAGTCATTATTCTTGATTCTAAATAGTATTTTTGCATCTGCAAAAGGAAACGCTTCTTTTAATATAATTAAAATTTACAATTAATAATATTTCTCAATATGTAAGCTATATATAATAGCATATATATATATATATATATATATATATATATATATATATCAATTATGTTTTAAGTATATGTTGAATAATTTAAAGTGTGATGTAAAATTTTAATTATTATTAATGTTTTCAAAATTTAAATTTAGTGATAAAGGAGAAAATAATGATAGATTGAAAGTAAATTGGGCAACAATATTAATTATTATACATATAACAATAAAATAAGAGTAGTTTGAATGAAAACAATGTATGAAAACAACTTAATGCATTTGAATGAAATAAAACAACATTACCAGTGAAATTTGATTAAAAAGCAATACTAAGACTAATTCCTCACATTTTGAAGCTCTCCCCCGATGCTTGGTAGAGAAAAACAAAATGAAGGAAAAGAAAACAACTTCAAATTCAAATAAAAAAGAACTTAATTTATGTTTTGAGTTTTTATGTTTACTTTTCTTCGATCAAACAAGAAAAAAAAAAATTGTTATCTGCAATCTTTTTTTCTCTCTACATTGTTTGTTCTGTCGCGAAACTCGCACTGAATATTGTAACAAGCAAATGCAAATGAAATCCTAGCCAAATTTGGAGTCTTCTTCTACTTCTCCGTAAGCACATGATATCAGAGACAGAGACACACAGAACAGAACCTTAGAATCTGCCACATGTCCAAATTTTGTTCTACTTTTTTTCTTTTTTGTATCATACTTAACTTGCATATGCTTCATCATGCATATGCGTAGATGTAGACATGTGTGTGCGAAATCTATGGTGGGTTTATTTTTTTTACCACGACTGCGTCACCAACTGACACGTGCCATTGCCCTCAACTGCGATGATCATCACACTTCACTCTTTTTTTCTTGTTCATTTGCATCGATCTCTCTGCATTTCTAACGCCATTCCAAATTCTTCATCTCGCACCAACGAGGTACCCACCTTTCAATTTTCTCTCTCACTTTTCATTATTATTTTTCCTGTGCTGGGTATCATTCCATTTTAGGAAAGTTTTAGCTTTTTCTGTGATTGAGGTGGCCAGTTAGAGAAGCGAGCCTTCTTCATTTTTGTGATTTTCTTCAAATAAATAAACCCCTTTTGAACAAAACAAAACTGATAACGGTGAGATTTAGGTTCTCCCTCTCCATTTCACGGGAATGACAATGTGCATGGAAAAATAACGGTAGAGGTGACATCATGTGATTGAAAATGAAGTTCTTGGGGTGTGAGATCTGAGAATTTTTCTTGCAATCTTATTATTGAGATTGGTGCGGTGTTGTGCTTGATGTTGTTGCCAATGCCCTGTGCTGCAATGCAACTGATGTTGTTGTTATGATGATGCAATAGTGTATATCAGAAGGTGATCTCTGGCGAATTTTGGAGAAGTTATCTATCGTTTTGCCATGCGGGGAAGGCAACGGGTAGCATCCAAGGATCACATACTTGGACAGGATAAGGATGAAAATTTGGATGAGAATTTAGGTACCTTGCTTTCTTTTCGTTCATGTATATGTTTTTCTTTTTAGAATAAATGGGTTATGCGTTGATAAGGTGTTTTACACTGTCAACCAATTACATCACTGTCTATGATAATTTTGGAAGTTATGTTAACTATGATTTGTGATTTGTTGACAGTGTAAAACTGTTTTAGATTGCAAGCGTTTATCTTTTGAACACTTCTTTTTATTACTAATACAGTTAAACTAATGTCTTGCTCGTTTACTGTTTTCTAAAATTTGTTTGTCTTCTACTGAACATGTTTAAACGTGTTTCTCTCCTGATTATGCTTTTGTTTTCTAGGTGTTTTCCTCCAAAGAGCTTAAGCATAAAAAAGAGAATAAAAGAACATTTCTCAACTTATAGATTTGGGATGAGAAGTTGATTGCTGAGTAGTGCCGAATTGTTTTAGGAAATAATTTGGAAAACTAGTGGGAAATAAATCATGGACTAAGTAGTTGCATTTTATAATTTAAAAGATTAGATTTCTTGAATTCGTATTTGAATGATTCCACGACCATGGTTCAAGTGGAGTTGGATTTAGATCCCTTAACAAGTGTTGAATTTAAACTTTGTGGATGAAGAAAACTTGCTTTGGAGGAGAGACCCCACAATTGGTTGTATATCAGCAAAACTAGTAGATACTTTACACCAATGTCGTGTAATCCAAAAGAGATATAAAATGTGTTACAAATTTGAAAGAACAGTGGAGACTGAACTCAACTTTCAGGCAAAAATGGAAATGACTACTTCAAATCAATTCAGCCTCATTATCTTTATTACATATTACATAATCATGTATGTTTTTCTGTGCTTCTATTGAATCTTGCAGATGAATATACATACTTTTTTTCTGAAAGTACAGGCATTTATGTTTTGATGAGTATTGATTCATGTAGCGTATTGGGTACATATTTTAAAACCCCATTTCATTTACGAGCTTGTGGAATTTGGTTTGACATTGATATGTACACACTGATAACATTGCAAAACATGGTCAATAATACCTTGTATACTTAAGAACAATAAAAAAGTCAACTAGCAATGAGCTTGTGTGTAATTCAAATTCTTATTCTTTATATAGGGAGAGAGAATGACAAAGAAGTGTTTAATGTTTTTTGGGTAATTTTTTATATGCCAATTGGAGAAATTGGTTTGTTTGTAACAATAACTCCAATGCCAAAATCTTAACTTAAGTCTTAGATATAAGCACTAGGCCTTGAAAGATATATCCATTGGAGTTGGTTGATGTGTGATGATATGGTTCATAGAATTAAGAACTAGGTCTCAAATAAGACCCTAAGTCTAAAATATATAAACTACATCTGTAGTAAATTAATATTTAATCAAAAAAATTAATTAATATTTTGTGTTCAAAAAGTGAAGTGCAAAAAAGATTTATAAAAATGTGGATTGCTTATAAGATCTCATTATTGGAGCAAATACTGTAAAACAGTAGCTTAGGAGTGATGTGGCTTGTGGGATTCATTTAACGTTAAATAAAATCCTTTGCAAGTTACTTGAAAGAACTTCCATTGAAGATGCTATAATGATATCACTGACAGAAGAATTTCGTTCATCACAGCTTCAGTGCGTATACAGAATGCCAAACCATGTTGGTTGCACTCTTTTCGGCATGTACTAGTGGCTTCTCTTTCTGCCTTCTTGTATGGATACCATATTGGGTATGTTCTTTTATACCAAAGTTTGATTCAGATTCATTCTTGTATGTATAAAATATCTGATTTTGTTACTGCTATTGCCAATGCAGAGTAGTGAATGAAACATTAGAGAGCATTTCTATAGATCTTGGATTTAGTGGGAATACAATAGCAGAAGGTAGTTCATCTTAGTTTGATGACAAACATTATTGTTTTTATCATGTTTGACATCTAAATATTTATCTCTTTTTATGATGAAGGTCTTGTAGTAAGTGTATGTTTAGGAGGTGCTTTTGTTGGATCTCTGTTCAGTGGATGGATGGCAGATGGTATTGGGCGTAAAAGAAGTTTCCAGTTGTGTGCTTTACCTATGATAATTGGGGCTGGGATGAGGTATCAGCTGCATAAGTTAAATTATTGTCTCTTTCATTAATTGTGTCACCTTGCCTTCTTGTGCAACAAAATTTGCATTTGATTGGTACAACTGATATACAAAAGCTATATTGTGTGTGTATAAACCACGGTTTTTCGAAAGGCTAATTTTCTTCTATCCAGTTTCATTTTTTTTAGTTTGGACTTCCTTGTTCCTTCCTTTGTGGGAACTGTGTAATGTTAACAAATTTGACTAGCTTTGTTTCTTCAGTGAAAAAAAAATGGTCTAATCAATTTTCTTATATGATCACTGATAAATGACTTGAATCCTGACATTTTCTGTTCTTTAGGACGGTTGGAAAAGAGGGGTGAAATCCGTTAAGGGAAATGATAAAAAGCTAGGAGTGGGGGAGGGGACTTACGCAATCAATCAGTAGGAATCAGGGTCTTATTGGTTAGGGCAGGCAGATTGCATTGCAGACCCTTGAAATTGTGCAGTATTCCTATCTTTGTTTTTCTGTTTTCAGTGGGATCAAGAGGGATTTTTCCCATTGAAGATTTATAAACCGTAGTTCCTTATTTTAAAATTAGATCCTGTCACAAGGATTTCAAAAGGTTTCCTATTTTATGTTTTAAGTTTGAATTTCAGTTTTCAACTTATTGCTGATAGACAACTTTTAAATTATCTCTGCATGAATTGGAAAAGTGGAAAATTTGAGAAATCACTTTACAACTTTAACAATCATTGTTATAATACAAAGAAATCCCTTCCTCAAGCTTTTTCTTTTTTATATTTTTATTGTTAAGGTTCTCTTGCTAATTGTTTTCAAATTAATGTCATCCCATTCCATGATGTTTTCTATAAAAAAACAGAAGATAACGCAAGGGGGAAAGGGTGAATGAGAAAAAAGGAGAAAAAGGTCTTCACAAACACAATAAAACAGCAGATAAAGTTATAAGCTTACTATTCACAACTTTTGCAGTGCAACAGCAAAAACTCTGTGGGGCATGCTTCTGGGAAGGTTATTTGTTGGTACTGGAATGGGACTTGGCCCACCTGTTGTAGCTCTTTATGTGGCTGAGGTATATTAGATGATATCAGCAATTCTGTTTCTCTCCAGTTTGAGATCATTATATTTTTCAGTAGAGGTTTTTTTATTCTTTACTTAACTCCACATGCATTTATAGGTCTCACCTCCAGCTGTCCGAGGTGCTTATGGAGCCTTAACCCAAATTGCAACATGTCTTGGACTCATGGGCTCTTTCTTTATTGGAATTCCATCAAAGGATATAGTTGGTTGGTATGAAAAGCTAGGCTTGGTGATATTTGTGAAGATATGTTTATTGTAGCCTTATAGGGCAATTCAATTTCAATTACTTTTTCTGCACATATTTTTTAAAGGTTGAATTTTATATGCGGAAATTATGTGCTCAGGTGGCGAATTTGTTTCTGGGTATCTGTCATCCCTGCTGCAATGCTTGCCATTTTTATGGAGATCAGTGCAGAGAGTCCTCATTGGCTTTTCAAGGTTATCTAATCGCCATGTGTTTAAAACTGTCAAGAACTTTCAATTACTGACTAATTGTCAAAACATAATTTAATGTATTTGCTTTCAACTATTTTGGATCATATTTGGGAGATTGATTGCTGGACTATAAATTTTTCTATCCCAACTCTGGCCTATGGATATTTAATTATTAATTTGATCTTTGATGATATATAAAGTGTAATGTTGCACTTGTATACTTAAGATGGAGTGAGGTAATAAAAAGTTAGGAACTATCGTGTCTTGTGGTTTCTAATTTATATTTCTTTTACTTTCTGTTTAACTTGATTCTGAAGAGGGCTTTTGAAGGTACCTTATCTTCATTTGATACCCCTTCATAGAACAATGTTTTGCTGATGTGGTGCTATTGAAAGACTACTCTATTTTTGCCTTTTGTTTGTCTATATTGTTTCTTTCTCTTTAAGACTGAAAAAAAGAGATTCCGGGTTTCCTTCTCCCAATGATTAATTCCCTTTTTTAAAATAATAAATAAATATACCCTGCCTGATGTCTATTTTTTAACTTTGTTATTGACTATCTGTAATTTTTTGTTTTTTAAGAAGAGTACCCAAGGTCTCATCCTCCCTTTTGTCTATTTTTTTTTTTGTATTTATTTCCTCTTTTAATTGATTAAGGTTCTTTTTTCTACACAAACACTTATATTTCTTTTATATTGTTCAGATAGGAAGAACCACTGAAGCTGAAGCTGAGTTTGAGAAGCTGTTGGGAGGAGTACATGTGAAACCTGCAATGGTTGAACTGTCAAAGGCTGACAGAGGTGATGCATCTGATACAGTCACAGTTTCAGATTTAATCTGTGGCCGCTATTTCAGAGGTACATGACTACACATCTTAATATTTTATTCTAATGGAACAGTAGTGTATCTTTTATAGGCTAGCTTAATCATATAAAAAATTCTAAAATCATTTGTTTTGCAGTAGTATATAGTTGTTTTGTGTCTTTTTTTATAGTTGCTAAATGACTAAATGCATTTTGCAGTGATGTTCATTGGCTGTTCGCTTTTTGCGTTGCAGCAGCTATCCGGCATAAATGCTGTTTTTTATTTCTCTTCAACTGTCTTTGAAAGTTTTGGTGTACCATCTGATATTGCAAACACATGCGTAGGAGTCTGCAATTTAGTGGGTATTGTTTTGCTTATCTCCTTTATTTTTGTTTATTTGTTGATTTGCAATTGCTGTTTATTCCTCTCAACCTTCTCGTGTAACCTCTTCAGGGTCTGTTATTGCAATGATTCTGATGGATAAACTTGGAAGGAAATTGCTTCTCCTGGGTAGCTTTCTGGGCATGGTAAGAAAGAAAAATGAAAGTTGTCCCTTTATTGAATGAATCTCTTCTAAACTTGAATATCATTTGAAAAGAATTTCATAAGACTCATGTTTTTAGAAAATTGAAACGAAAGTGTAGCCGTCTACTATTCAGTAATTACTTTAACTATTAATTTATTGGATTCCACATGAATTAACTTCCACGGGAATTAGGAAGGCACCATATCCATTCAGCTTCCAAACAACACTTTTGGACAACAAATAGCTAAGTTTCAATGGCATGCAACATAACTCCCATTTGGAAGGTCTGTAAAAATGGACAGAGAATGTAACTGGAATGCAGGACAATGAAACCTGAAAATGGGAAATGGGAAAGTTTTCCGTATAGTTTTTGGGGATTTAGCTAGGGTCTACTTGGTTGTTGGGAAGATAAAAGGTTCAAATAATGAAATTGTCTTTCTTGTATTGTAAGAGTATCCAAATATATGCAAGAGGGTAGTTTCTCTATCATGATTTTGCGACTGAAATGTAGCACAATGAAGTTAGGGACTAGGATTGAGTCTATATTTACATAGCTAATGAAAGAAAGATAAAAATACTAGTTTAGTTAGATTAGTCAGGAAAAATACACTCATAAAATTTGTATCAATAGCAACCATCCAGATTAAGGCTTGATTGTTTAACCGGAATCTCCTGTAGTTTTCGTTGAAAATTGACTATCCAACCAAATTTTTTGTGCTCAATACATAGCCAATTGCTTTCAATTCATAAGTCACTTCCTTGTTTTCCCTTTTAGCAAGCTCACCAAGAGCATGACTTCATTTTTTAACTCTCCTATCTTGGGTTTTCTTGCACTAATTAGTGAAGAAATCTAAGCTATTCTACGATGCAGTTTAAAAGTTGGATTTCTTTCCAATTATTACATTTCATACTAATTTTCATAAGCTACGTGATGAGAATTATATAACCTGATATTTGCCTATTTTCTTGTTTAGGCGTTAACAATGGGTTTACAAGCCATTGCTGCAAGTCCTTTTGCATCAGGATTTGGAGCAATGTATCTGTCTGTCGGTGGCATGTTACTGTAAGTGGTCAGAAATTCAACTTGTATTTGTTGGACGGCTGGTTTGGAGAGGGTGCACACCCCTTTATAGCAAATCTTTTTCTGAAATTCATAACCTGTGTCCTTAGTTTGTCACTATCAGATGCACAAGTAAATATATATGACAATAATTGGTTAACGTTGATGTCAATCTCATTTTATCCACAGAATCACAGATCAATGAATGTAATACAACTTTTTGAATATTAGCCATACTTTGAAAAGTTTGCTTTATTTATTTCAAAATGGACTTCTTAATTGATTGTTTGAACACCTTGTGAATCTGAAAAGATACCTACATTCCTTTGTTTGACTGTCAAACTACTGAACAAGTTATAAATCTCTGTGAATTTGAGAGTGCATGTTTCATGGTATATGTTGCTAAATGTGAAATGGACAACACAGGTTTGTGATGTCATTTGCTCTAGGCGCTGGTCCAGTTCCTTGTCTTGTCATGTCTGAAATGCTACCCGGCAATATTAGAGCAAAGGCAATGGCCATTTGCCTGGCTATGCATTGGGTAATTGTCTTCTCAAGTTTTCTTATATTTCATCTTAACTTTCCAAAGTATTAACTTGTTTTGAACTTTTTGCATACTTATGAACTTGAAATCTACTGTAATCTTTAACTATGTTAATGGCGGTGAATATTGTAATGATATACATTTTAAAGCTTAATTCTGTTTAAATATTTGAGTTATCTTTGCACTTGTATTGAGTAATGTTCTTTTAGGTCTGAATTTGACCTTGAGGTAAGACATAATTGGTAACTTGACATTATATACTAATTAGAATTACCTGTATATTTTCTCTAGTTAAGTTCAATAGCAGGTCCTACATCAGATACAATATACATGTTTGAAGGAAGTTTTGGCCTTTCACATTATAACAGTGTCATTTGGTTTGGCTCCTCCAATATTACTGTGTTCTCTAAGAGATTGTAAACATTTCTTTCAACAGGCGATAAACTTTTTTGTGGGTCTATTTTTCTTGCGCTTGCTGGAGCTAATTGGGGCTCAACTCCTGTATACTATTTTTGGTTCATGTTGTTTGGTAGCGGTGGTTTTTGTGAAGAAATATATTCTGGAAACAAAAGGGAAGTCACTTCAGGAAATTGAAATTGCACTTCTTGCACAAGAGGCAGACTCAACATACTAAAGTGGTCTCATGACAAGGTATAACCATATTTTCACTTAGGTTTAATTATTCTTTTGATTCTTGTTTTCGTTCAAAAATATCAAGTTAGTCCTTCAGTTTTTTTTTAGTTCCGATTTTTGAAAAATTGATATAGTTTGGTTCTTTTTGTTAGATTTCTTGAAACGGATCAAACATTTTTCATCAAAATTAAAACTGGAAACAAGGATGGTTTACTTTGTTGGTATAATTAACATAATCCTAATGTCAATTTTGATGAAAAATTCATCATGCATTTCAAGAAATATGACGAAAATTATCAAATTGTATCAATTTTTCAAAATTCGAGACCAAATTGGAACAAAAAAAGAACTGGAGAACCAACTTGACATTTTTTGACGAAAACAAGGACTAAAGAAATAATTAAACCTTTAACTTATAAAGAAATTTATTTCCTTTTTTTAATTTATTTCTTAAATTGTTTTCTGGGCAGTATTGATTCTTTCTGTCACTGGTTTGCAGGAAAATCTGTGGTTTTGTTGCATGGGGTCAAGTTTTTAGAGCCTTTGATCATCTCATGCTACATTTGATTCTTTGTTCGGGTGCTCGCTGAAAGGCATATGTAAATTTTAGAGTTATTTTTTTGTCAGTCAAATGGTGAACACATTACAGTTGATACTTTGGGACAATGTAATTTCTAATTACATAATTGATATCACAGTTTTTCTTTCATATGAACATGATAAGTAAATCAAACTGATGGATTTTATTAGAGTAAGAAGTTAGTTGTTCTTATTCTGAAAATCCAAGACCTGATGCAATTTGTGTGCAAGCTTTATAGTTGAGATGAAACAAGGGTTCATTTTAAACATACACATATATATACATACATATATATATATATATATATATATATATATATATCGTTTTTTTTTATTGTTTTATTCCTTAAGTACAAAATAAAAACTATTAAATATGTGATATAATTTGATTTAAGACGAGCTGAAATTTTGGTATACAAATTTATGAACAAGTGAGGTGAGTTTTGAATGAGAAGAAAACCTCAACATAAAAGAAATTTTAGAAATGATTAATCATTTGATAGTTATAATATAAAAGTAAATACAAAATAATAATTATAATTTGTCTCTAAAAAATGGTATTTAGTCGCAACTAGTTTAAATTTAAAATATTAAAGTTTATCACTTTTAGTTATTACAATTTTGAAATTTATTTAATGCTTTTTATACATAAAATAACAAGTTCCGAGGAAAATACATAAAAGAATATCACTCTTTTAAGAAAGAAAACACTAATTAAAGATGGTCTTTCATTGCTAATCCACCTTTTAGAATTTTAAAATGTACAATTTTAATTCATATTATTTTATTATTTTCAATTTTATAATATACATATGCTATGTGTGCGAATTAGGATAACATTGGTCAAACCGATGCTAATAGTGTTTATTCGTTATTTAATCACAACAAAAAATTCGACTTAGATATTTGTTTAAAAAATATTCTTGTAAATATGTAAGAAAAGATAATTTATAAATTTTTAAAAATATAAAATATAATGTGAATTATAATTTTAATTAAATTTAACTTAATAAAATATAAATTAATTTTTAATTTTAATTTTTTATCAACGATGAATATTTGTGGGTATGAATATTATGATATATGTGTGATACCCCTCTTTTTGCTTCTTTTCTAAAAACAGAAACACCCTCTCTTCTTCCTCATTCTCTCAAATTTTCTCTGCAACTCAAACCATCTCCCACTCCCTCTTCTCTGTGCTACATCTCACTGCTTCAATCTTTCTCTATTCAGACTTTGGAAGGACCAGCCAACATGACTCTCTGCAACTCCTCCCTCAGCTTCCATCCTCCTAGGTAGGTTATATCTCCCAATTGAGCTCAATTCCAGTTAGAATCCACTAACCACTCTTTGCGTTATGAATCTGATCATGTTAATCTTCGTCTCCCCTGTCTTGATGACGGATTCTCCTAGGTTAAACGGAAGAATTCTGCTCTCTTGCTATCCATTGACTCCATCAATCTAGTTCTTGGTAAAAGGGTAAGGGAAGCTAACTCTGTAACTCATTTTGATGTGAATTGTGTTCGTGAGTGCTTTAATTGCATGATTGTTTGTTTAATTGATGTTTGAGACTGTTGGTGTGTGAAATTGAGTGGGAGATGTTCTTGAGCGAGCTTGCATGTGCAGAACAGGGAGGATTTCCTGGTAGTTTCGCCTAGGCGAGTTGGTCTCGCCTAAGCGAAAATACCAGAAGCTCACCCCTGTCAATTGTGCGAAACCTCGCCTAGGCGAGCTGGGGTCGCCTGAGCGAGATGACATCTCGTCTAGGCGAGCCAGTTTAGCCTGAGCGAGAGTTCGCCCAGGAATTGTAATTCACCACTGTATGATGTCTCGCCCAGGCGAGATCAACTCGCCTAAGCAAGATAGACTCTCTAGCTTAGGCGAGACCCTCTAGCCTAAGCGAGATTCCCTGTAGAAGATTGGTTTTCCCACTGTTTTGATTTCTTGATGCTAGATTGGTTGCTTTAAGATGATGTTGGTTGATATTGTATGTGATCCTTATGCATGTTAGACTGTGTGAAGGAATTGAGTGTGAACTTGATGTGAATGGAAGTATGTTAGAGTTAGGATTTCAAGGGAAATCCTAAGGAATGTGGTTTAGTAAATGTAAGGGCATGAGGACTCAGATTGGTGATATCCTGACGCTTCCAGTAACCATTAAGAC
>Ga0209589_1007245_pt1 | contig 17922 bp, 6 predicted proteins | sample CowpeawhiteBW_FD_187525 | JGI IMG/M metagenome (GOLD analysis project Ga0209589, IMG submission 187525) | Root nodule microbial communities of legume samples collected from California USA - Cow pea white BW (SPAdes) (version 2) | ecosystem: Host-associated > Plants > Roots > Nodule | place: USA...
TGATGTTTCCTTTACTTTTTAATCTGTGTTGTTAGAGAAAGCATTTTGGAATGTATAACGTTTATTCTCTTTAAAGTGTATTTTAGAGGATAGTACAATAGTTAGAACAGGTTCTTTTGAGATGACTGTACCATACTCCTGAGTGACTTTTCTGACTATCTGCTTACTTTATCATAATATGATATTTTGTTTAGTAGTTTACAAACTATTAAATGGGATGTTACAATAAATAATTTAAATTGTTATTATAAGATTTTTCTAACTATTGACAAATTTAAAATTAAAGACAAAAAGAAAATTTCATCGAAAGAAAATCATTAAGATGACAAGTATACGCATTACAATAAAAGATAGCACAAGATATTTCAAATAAAACGTTTACGTTTTAAACTTGTAAATTAACAAAGCATTTTCTCTATTTTTTTGTTCATTAACGTTTAAAATTTAATTGAGCTAACTAAAAAAGTCATTAAAGTATTTAATCTTAAAAGAGTCTATAAATATATTTCCTATTTTATCTGTATTAATTTATTATTTTCATCGTATTCACCAAATATTTTCACTCATTTTTCTTTCTTAAAATAAAAGTTGGTTAGTTGGTAACTTTTTTTACCGTGATTTTTTATTATTTATCCCCTTTATCCTCTCTGATTGTTTACCTCCAGACTCTTAATTTAATAAAACAAATCTTTAATTTCAAATTTAATTTTTTTCTCACTGAAAACTAAATATAAATCATAAACTTTTTTGGAAGTAGATGCTGGAACCTTTTCCAAGATAACAATTAATCTCACCCAAAAAATGATAACAATTCATCAACTGTTTCATCATTATTTAATAAGTGCACTCTTAAACTTTTCAATTAGCTATTATCTAATTTCATAAAGAAAAATATCATAAAATAACTAATAGAAACGAGGCAGAATTAAGTAGAAAACAAAAATATTACAAAGAATTCAATAAACAACATGTAAATAGAAATACAATTATTAAAAGAAAATGATAGTTAAAAAAACAGAAGAAAATAACGTGTAAAGTAAAATTTTAAATACATATAATAGAGCAAATATTAAAAAAGTCAGATAATTGAAAACTCACTTGCAGATTCTAAATTGTTTATAAAGTCGGTGTCACAAACAATAAAAGTTGACCATGATTAAATAAATGTTCACAATCTACAATCTGAAACAAAGTGAAGTTCCCATTTTCTGATTATATGAATCAAAATAATAAATAGAATTGCAGAAAATTGTGGAGAATGACAAATGGCACATGAATATGTGTTCAGGTTGCTTCATGTTAATGAAAGAGCTTAAAGATCTTGAAATATTCAGTATTAGTTTGGTATGATTATAATTGTTTACTTATTTCAGTTGCTTCCATGTATTTCAAATGCATGTACCATTCTTCAAGCTGGAAAAGTGGTGCAACTGCAACTTCTTATTTATTTACATTTTTTTATATAAAACGGCAGTTTTATTTAAAAACATTTTCTATTTTTGTCTACAGACAGTTTGTTAGACAAGAATTATTATAAATTATTATGGAATTCTCTTTTCAAGTTCTTAAAGTAATTTGTATATAAAACTGGAAATCAAATTTAAGTTAAATATTTTTTTGATAGGAGTAATAATTAAATCAATCAGAGGTATCAAAATGGTTAATTTGATCTGGTTATGGTTAATTTGATCTGGTCTGGTTTGACCCATCACAGGTTGATCATTTAATGATCTAACTCAATCCGATTCACCTATTAGTGAGTAAAAATAATTCGAACCTGGATTGGCCCACCATGAGTTGGTGGGTTAAACGAATTGACTCACTAATTTACTTAATTCATTTTTCTCTTCAATCTCCAAAAAAATTAAATTATAATTCTGATTAAAATATAAATAAACTTCAATATAATTTAAATGCAATTCAAAAAATGTTAAATTCTAACAACAAACCAAAATCACAAAAATACAAATGTGTTGGATAAAAAAAATAACCTAACTCAACCCAATGCAAAACCCAACACAAGAAAGAACACTTGTGTGACCTTTTATTTACAGGTTGATGAGCCAACTACGGACCAGGTGAGTCGGGTTCTAGGTGGACTGTATAAAAAATTAATCCGTATTAAAATTTATAAAAAAATTTGAACCTAACTCGACTCAAACTTGTAATGGACAAGATTGATTTGCGGATTCCTTGAGAGCTCTAAAACGAATCGAAGACTTTAGTTTACTATTTAAATGTTCAATTATAATTCAATTAGCAATAACTACTATTTTTATTTTATTTTCATATAATAAAAATAAAATTATTCATAAACTTCAAAAAAATTTAGTAAAGTTTTAAATTAACATAAAATGATCATATTAAGTCTTTTATACACGACAAATCATAATGAATGATTAAATGATGTCAATTTATATAAAGTCACGTATCATATACATGGCTTTATTTATTTCAAAAGGCCACATAATTAAAATATTTTTAAAATTAAGAAAAAAAAATCTAAAAAAAGTAGTTTAGATTCTTTCACTAAAAACAAAACTTTACTCGAGCTATTTGGTTCTTCACCAACCTAACCAATTCTTGACGGTTTTTTGTTTTTGAAGAATTTTTGTTATTTGAAACAGTAAACTGTATAATACGTAATATAATATTTTCACTTTGTTATAAGTATAAATATTTATAAGTTACAATAGTTTTACTAAAAAGAAATATTAAAAGTCTCTTTTCGAAAACATATTTACAAGATTAAGGGACCAAAACTTTACTCAAAGTAAATAATCGACCAAAATTGATTCATCCTTGTCCTTCATTGTTAGAGTTAGTATTTTATTTCAAACCAAAACAATTATAATTTATATATTTTTTAAAAAGAATAACAATATTTTGATTCAGAATAATAATTAACTTTTTTTTTAAATAATAATATTTTGACTAAATGATAAATTAAAAGTAAATCAAAAAATTATCTTTTTAAAATTATAAAAAAATATTTTATTACAAATAACATTAACAAAAAATAATAGCCAAATATGTTTTTTCTTTTACTAAAGTATCTTCTATAATCAAATCCCCGACAGTTTGTTTATACTTTGATTTTTGGAAAGATTATATTTAGTTATAATATAATATCACAGTTATTTATAATTCATATTTTGGTTATACTATGATTTTTGAAATGTTTAAATTTAACAAATACCCTAATAAATTAAGTAATCCCCTTGGATGACTATATCTTTTTATCCATAAAACGCAAGATTTCTATTCATATATTTATGCTAAATCATGTTAATGACAAAGTATTTTATCTTATATTTCGTATAAAACAAAAAGGGCCATATAAATGGATAACACGGTCCATTAAGGTTAATCAATGTATGATAACAGAATCAAGTTTAGTAAAGATGATAGATATCTCATCAAAATGTGACTGCATGTAACATATATACAAGTTTAATCAATTAATTAGATCAAATTTAAACTTGGCTTGTAAAAATATTATGTTTTAAAAAACTTGACGTATTAATTCAAATAGATCAATGAAAGCTTAAATTTAACTTTTTTTAACAAACGAATAATTAAGATACACAATTTAACAATTCAAACCCAAATAATCACAAATAACTAGGCTCATTGACACAGAGTGAAGAGCATTGTAAACACTTATTCTGATAGCATAATAACAACACCACCTTAAAACTGCACAAATGATTTTTCAAAAGAATTGCAAAATCCGACGTCTATCAGAACAACCCTTCTTAATAGTTCATCATTACTTCATATCTCCCAGCAGGTACAACCACAAAGAAACATTGTCGTTCGTAACATCAAACAAAAATCTATACTTAATATGTACAAGTTAGAGAAGGTAAACAAGTACTCAATTTAGAAGTGAAAAACTTAGGGCTATACTGAATGTGACGATATTTTTGGGTTTTAGGGGCGTTTTAATCACCAATATATGAAAATAAAAGCACATCGGCCAATTTACATATCAATCAAGACATTCCAATGATGGATCAAGAAATTTAACTGGGATAATCTAACTGCATAGCAATTACTGTAGAATCACTCCAGTTGTACATAGCAGAGGGCAGAAATATCAAATTTCAACACCTATATTAATCAGTATGTAACTGAGGGAGCAAAACAATTGCCAATCATAAATATTATAAAACCAACAAGATTTCAAGTTATATCATAAATCCTAACATAAATATCTGAAGATGAAACTTTTCTCCAAGTGTCTCGATGATACATAAAATCTCATACCAAATGTAAAATTCATAACAAAATTTGAACATTATATCGTGAAGTAATGCCTACGCGCTCTTTTTCAGCTTAGAGAGTTCTTGCCTTACAACAGCTGCCCTCTGCACAAATTTAAAAAATCAAAATATTACCACGAATATAAACAAGAAACACATAGACCAAAACTCAAAAAACAAGACTAGTATTTAACTGCACTATAGACAACAACAAAATTCAAATGAGATATATAACTATACCTTAATCTTGGCCAACATTAGCTTGAACCTGTCGAAGTCAGTGAGGGCTGCCCTTCTCTTTTTGACAATGAGTTTCCTGCCCCATGAGCTGTTCTCCCATTTGTTCTTAACATCTGCTCATTATCAGAAAAACACAACAAATATTTCAAATTAAAAAACTAATAATAATAATAATAAACAAAGAAAATAGATAAATATGTGAACATGTGAGACGAACCAGCAGCCTCCATGGCTTTAACAAGATCTTTCTTCTTGGGGACCCTCTTAATGTCAATCTTAATATCGGTTAGGGAAAGCCTTTTGAAATTGACTTGGGACCTCACCATATCTGGGGCATCGACAAGTGCCTATTATGAAGAAAAACAACACTAATTCTAAGAAAGCAAGTAAATGGATAAGCATAAAACACGAGAAAAAGGTAAAAATTTGGGTAGTGAGTTACTCTGTTCTGGTCAATGACGTCGACGATGACGACGAGCTTCCCATATTCCTTGCCGTAGTTGACGAGAGCAACCCTCCCGATCTCAACGTACCTCTTGAAAGGCTGAACATGGAACGCAGAAAACGCAAGTTTTTTAGGTTAGAAATAGAAAACTATAAAGAAAAAAAAAAAAATATAAAAAAAAAAAAAAAAAAAAGTGGAGCGCAGAAGAGAGGAAGAGGAATCACCATTTTCGGCTTGAATTGCAGAGAGGCAGAGACGGTGGATGGGTGGGTGGTGGAACACTATCTAGGGTTTGAAGATTGCAACTTCGGTTGTTTTATAAAAGAACCTCGGATCCACGTTAAAATGGGCCTCCGAACCTATTCCTTACCTCGTAAACATAGGCCTCAGTGCATACGTCAGGCCCAAACATAATTTTATCTTTTTTAATTCTGATATTTAATTCTCAATATACAGAAATTGGAGATTAAAATATAAAGCTCAAAAAAAGTTTTTATTAGTTGGATGATTATTTATTTACAACCCAAACCGATAGGTTTAATGGATGGAGGGAGGGAATATCGTTAAGACGACTTACTAGTCCCATCAATGTTAAAAATAGCAAATTATATTGTAAGTATTAATATTTAAAATAGCAAATTTCAAACTCTATTCTCTAAATTTTAAAACGTCATAATGTTAGAATGATAGATGTTTAAAATTAAATTTATAATAAACATATAAAAAATGAGGGATTATCGATCCAAAATGGTAATTTTAATAGAAATTGTGGATTTTGTTACAAAAAATAAAGTTTTAAAACACTTTTAGGTATAATAATTTCAATCATATATTGTGGTAGATAATATTGTTTAGGTAGTAGTTTGAGAACGGAAAAAAATATCTTAGTAGTTTAATATGAATGGAAAGAAAATAATCCGATAAAAGATAATTAATATATATTGAATTTGTAAAAGTTAAGAGTTAAGTGTAATATTACATAAAATTTGATATTATAACTATTAATGCAGTTTTATTTTATTTAAAAATAAATATGCTCATAAGTATTATAAGTGTGTTTAATATTTTATTTTTAATATTCACGAATAAAGTTAAAAAATAATTAAATAATAAAATAATTATATTTTAATATTAATAAAAATTAAAATATATTTAAACATAAAATATTTAAATTAATATAAAAACAAAAAAATGGTGCTAACATCTAAAAGGTTTACAAAAAAAATAATTAAAGTACCAATTTGAGATTTCGTTTAATCTCCTCTCTCTACCTTCTGGATAACCTTTTTGCAACATTCCTGTTAACTTAACGAAATTTCAACAAACAGACAATATTTTAATATTTGAAATTATTCATTTCAAATGATAGTTTTACTTTTATAAAATCAGTTAAATGTCTTTATATTTTTTTGATTAATGGACTTAATTATTTCAACTTTCAATATAAAAGTAGTGAAATCAATAGGTATTAATTATTCATTAACCAGTGTCCTAGGATACTAGTTAGCATTCTTCTTAATTTATTTAACTAATCCAAAATACCTAACTAACTAAGCTTATGTTTCTTGGTGTGGATGTCTTAGCAAGAAGTTTGTGAGTTTTTTCGTGTTCACTTGGAATGATTTGAGTAGATGAGATATGAGATGAATTTATAATCTTCGCATAGAAGATAAAATATGAGAGTGAAAATTGTATATTTACTATATTGTCCCTGCTGTAACATTACTTTTTACGTGCAAATGGTTGGATTCTACATGAAGACAAAATAATAACAATTATAACAAAAAATAATATTAATAATTAATAACGACAATAATTAAAAAAAATCAATAACAATAATAATAATTAATAAATATTATATTCATTAAGCAAAATAATATTTAATATTATTTTTATTACAGTATACTATGAAAAATATATATATTATTTTATTAATTTTTATAATTTATTAATTTGAATTTTAGTAATAAAATAAATAACAAAATAATTATAACTCATACAAATACTAATTTATATTATTTATTACATAAAGGATAATATGGTAATTCGTGTTTAACCTCAATTAAAATATTTTTTTAATCTATTATATCAATCAAATTATTTACACATTCTCAAAATTTTACTTATAAATTAATTCATAATCACCTATAAATATTTTAAAAAATAACACACAATTTATTCTTATATCTACTCAAAAATCATCTGTTCTCTTTCTCAAACACATCCACCAGTGAATATGTCCTAATATTTTACAGGAAATAGCCTCTTCATTAATTTTTGTTTCGTCCATATACATTCAACAGTGTCGTCGGAGGAAACATAGGAAGGTTCGTCAATCAAATTTATCTACGTACGTACAGCTACATTTTTCTTAAACTTTCTCCATAAATAAAAAATTATATGTACAAGTTAATGTATAAATACTTTCTCATATATTTTTTATGTTCTCTTTATATGTAAACTGGTTTTACTTTATAAAAAAATATCTTATTTTTATTTGTTCTTTTTCTTATAAAATATATTATGCAAAAAATTTATCTAAAATAAATTGGATGTGAAATATTTCAGCACTTTTTTCCAGGAAGAAACACATCTAAACTCAACACCCTTAAACATAACCGACAAAAACAAAGAAAAATTGGTTCTAATTTTATTCCTTTTTAAAAATTATTAATTCAACTTCCATTGAGTTAGATATTTTATTTAAGTTTACAGTTTTTATTGATTTTATATTAAAACTGTTTAAAGAATTGTGATTAATCAAACATTATTTTTTTTGCCGGTTTTCTTATTTTAATTTAAGGATAGAATATCCACCTTACCACTGAAATCCTAACTTTTTTCTTAAGATTGCCCTCTCTCTCCCCAAATCCATCAAAGCCAAATAAAAATAATAATAATAAAAAAAAACTTAACTACAAGTTTCCGTGATACGCTTGCAGTTGTTGTTCTCAGTCCGCGATCACCAAGGTCTTCCTCGTTCAACGTATGTCTATCTCGATTGTATTTGTTATTTCATTTTTATCGATCGGTCTCTGTGGCTTCTTGAGAATTTTGACATTGAAATTTCAGATTTTCGAAAAATTAGATCTTGGGATGTTTCTGCACTCGATTCAATTGATGGGTTGTTCCTGTCTTTCAATTTTCTGTTGATTCGAGATGTGACATTCTTATTTCATCGTGCATTGGTTCAGTAAAAGTTTAATTATTTGATCTGGCCTCAGAGCTTTCCACATCTATCCATCATATCTCAGCGGGTTTTATCGTCTTCCACATGCATTTAGTGATTAGCAAAAATGAAGTTCAATCTTGTTAAAGAAAACAAATCTGATAATCATATTCAAGTTAGACGTGCTTAGCTGTAAACATTATGAAAGATAGGAACTATTTCCTCAAGTTATCTTCTTAACTTGTAAGTTTTTGATGTACTACAAGTGCAGTTCCCATTAAATTAGTTTATTTTGCATCCCTTCATCAGTGTGAATTGTGATTTTTGACATTATTCTCCTTAATTGAATCCAGACTTTACTGTAGCTTACTTGCCTACTACTGATGAAAGTTCTATTTTTTCTTCCCTTCATTTCACATTCTAAACTTTATCAGATAGAGAAAAAAGAAAGGGAACATATTCATGTACTTTACCAGTATTGGCCAAAGTGCTTATTTCATATCTGTTAAATTACACTTCTCTATTTATTGGCTTTTGGCTATGTTATGTGTAGTAAACAACGAGATGGAGGGGTCTGTTTTCGCTCCTGCATTGGAAGGAATTAAGCTTGTAAAATCGGAGCAAGGAGAAATTCTGACTCAACCTTTTTTGGAGGCCTGCAAGCATATACTTCCTGTTATCGGTACGTGCTCTTATTTTCCTTGAAATGTTATCGTCGCAAGACAAAGATAAAGAAGATAAATATCTTAAGTGGACATTGTTCCTAGTGTTTTTCCTTTTGTTTACTGTACTTTGTTGAAAGAGCGGAACAAAGGTGGTCCTTTACTCCTATAGAATATTCTACAGTATGTTAAACAACGTGAAGAGAACAAAGATATTGCATTTGACAGATATTGATGGATTGATTTCCGTTTGAAAAAGGCAAGATGCATAAGCGATTTTTCCGTATTGGATTAAGTTCTCCTAGCCTCTGGCTTTTCTCCATTTCACTTAAAACTTATCCAAACCTATGTTGTTATTTCAAAATTGGGAGTAAAAAAAAGTGGATCTCGTATTACGTATCAAATTTGGTATCTGTAATAGATCAAACTCTTAGTATCATTGTATGCTTTTGACAACATTTCTTGGTTATTCAAGTGTATGTTTATGTATCCTTTTTTATTTATAAGGAAGGTTTTCATTAAAAGGAAAAAAGAGTAAAAAACAAGAGAATCGTGCACCCTTAAGGATAAGAAACTTACATATGTTAATATGTAGAATTAGGGTGTTACAATGTAACTCTAAAAACATAAATTTTATAACAAAATACATTCTTAACATTTTGTTGTCGTTTGCTGCGTTGTTGAGCCCCAAATTGTTAACTTGTATTGGGGTTATATGTACTGATGTTTTTCTTTTGGCAGATAAATTTGGAGCTTCTATGGCCCTTGTTAAATCTGACATTGGTGGTAACATAACGGTTGGTTTCTGACACCTTTTTCTATCTTATATATATATTTTTTTGGTATACATGGATTATCGCATGCAGGCTTGTACATTTGTATGTAATACTAATATTTTGTTGTCATATAATGACATGTTATGATTACATGGTTTTGCCATAAGTATATAACGTGAGTGTTGATTCATTTTTCTTCTTCATGTGCCACTGGCTTGCATAAACATGCTTATGCTTTACTTTTATACAACTTTTTTTTTTGGCTTTTGTTATGTATTACTTACCCAGACCTTTAATATTGTTCAAAACCATAAATGCGACATGTTCTCACTCTTTACCACGTTCCATTTCAAAGCAGAGATTGGAAACTAAGTATGCCTCGAATCCAACTCGATTCAATTATCTGTACACTTTGGTACAAGTTGAGATTGAAACTAATACGACTAAGTCATCATCCAGTTGTACCAATGGACTTCTGTGGCTCACAAGGTAAAGAACACCAAGCACCTACTATTTAACTTGTAATTCATACTAGTATGGAATTCTCAAATCTTTTATTTTACAGAGGTATTTCTTTAATTTGTAATGTTTCAACTTTCAAGCACAAAGCCTTCTGTCAATGAGTAAACAACTAACCAATACAAAAGTGATTAGGATTAAAAAGGTATTGAGATATGGATGAAATTTTGAATTCAGAAATCATGATTTTGGGAACACATTTCTCAAAGAAGAGTCAGTGGCAGAACATGTACTTCTCAAATTTTAAGATCAAAATGCAACATGAATAATTAATAGTGATACTATGAAGAGCAGCAATGTGTCCATTTGTGAATGAATTGCTATTGTACTGGGATGTTTATCAACACAAATTTGGCATGATATTCTCCAGGGAGTCTAATTGTGGATCAACAATTTGACCTTGACCTATTCTTCTAAAATAAAAGCCTGAATTTATTTTTTGTCTGCTTTGGTTGTGTCGCTTTCTCAAGGTGTTATGGAATATAGAAGATTCACATTGCTTTTATTTTCTTTTAAGCTCAATGTCGGTTCTTTTCACTGGCTTCAATTATAGAGCCTTTTATTTTTTGTTTTTATTTAATTTGCTGAGCTTATTAAGAAAGAAAACACAAAGATTCTTTCAAAGACTTCTTTCCTTCAACACCTAACCACTTAATTCATGCCTGACCTCAATGTTCTTATCATTACATATACCCCCATCCAATAAGAGAATGCTATTTTCGTTCTCACCTCTCAACCGCCGTGTTACAGACAATTACATGGGTGTCAGTCCCTTCTGCTAAGCTCCCTGCCCCTGCCCATTTTATCATCCCGTTAGCTCTTCTAATGTAAACCTTAGTAATAGGAGGATTTTTCCTAACACTTGTATTAGTTTACTAATTTTTATTTTGTAACCACAGACCACAAGAAATGGTTATTAGTTACATTGAATTGTCATGTTTTAGCATTCATTCATTTATTTCTCTGACCTGCAAAATTTTCAGAGCAATGGATTTCTTGGTGGCATTGTTCCAAAACTTAGTTGAGCATGCAGATTGGTCAATGGCACAAGCTTGCACAGATTCATATAACAAAACTCTAAAGAAGTGGCATGGCTGGCTTGCTAGTTCAAGCTTCTCTGTAATGTTCTTTAGCTGCTGTTTCTTTTTCTTCCTTATAATCTTGAATTTTCTTCACTGAAACAAAACCATTTTATTGAAAAATCTTGCTTCATATTGATCCAAGTTTGTAAAATGTCATATTCTAGATCATAAAATAGTTGTCATAGGAAGTGCATTAAGTTTACTAGTTGGGCCGTTGTCTAATCCATTTGGTAAAATCTTTGCTCCCAATCCCATGAATATTTAATACTTTAATGCAGTGGGAAATCCATTCATCCATTCGAGTTAGTTACTTTAATTATCAAATTTCAGTAATTTAGAAATGTATCACATTAAGGTACCGGTTGGATGAAAGGACCACGCCTGGAAGCAATCAAATTTTTGATAATAAATCTACTAAAATGCCTATATTCTAGTACTGCATAGGAAGTTTTATTTTAGCTAAACTAAAGCAATTTAAAGTCTATTCAGTCATGTGTATCCACCACGTAGTAAATTACACTATTAGAGTCCACGTTCTTGAAAGTTAGATAATCTCTTGTTGTATTGATTTTAATCATATGTATATACATACACGTGTGTGTAAATACATATAGAGAGAGAGGGATATAGATAAATAGATATACAGAGGAAGAGAAGGTTTGTCTAAACTAGTTACATATCTCCTTTATAACTTGAGTTGTTCTACTCATTAATATTTTTATTTTTAAATTAAATTAAATTAAAAAAAATTCCCTTAGAATTCATAAAATACTTACTAGTTTAAATAACATTGTGATTGTCTTTAGTCCCTTTTTTGGTTTTCTATTTTCGGTGGGAAAATAATATATAATCTTGAACATGCTTTTAATACACAGTAAATGTTTCATTTGCAGGTAGCAATGAAACTTGCTCCTGATAGAAAGAAATTCATGGAGGTTATACAAGGCACTGGTGGTGATATCAGTGCTGATATACATAAATTTTGTGCCGACTTTTCTCCTCTCCTTGAAGAGAATCACAAGTTCCTGGTACATGTCTTGGATTTTTCTTTAGCTATTTTATCGATCATCATTTTTACTAGCATGCTTGAATGTGCTGTTCTCTATTAAGCCTCAGCAATGAATCCATAAAATTTCTTTAGTGGGGCAAAAATAGCTGATGATATTTATTTAAAAAATTAAATAATTTCATGATAAAAATGTAAAATATTTAAGTTTGTGTAAATTATGATTGTCTTTTACATATTTTCATACTTCCAAAATATTGTACAAATTTTTATTGTCAACATCACAATTAATTTCAAAAGTAAATATATAAAGTTGTTTAACTTTTACCATTAAAAAAATCAATAAACAAACTGTGGTCGGTGCAATTAATTCATTTTAAGAAGAAAAAACATTATATATTTTAGGTACAAAATGAAAAAATCTTTGTGGGGCAACTGTCCTCCACACCATGTAAAGTAGATCCCTTAAAAAAGTACAGTACATTTATTCTCGTAATCTAATTCAATTAATAACTGCATGCAGTTCCATTACCAAAATATCAGCTTATTCTTATGGCTTTGAAAGTATGTAGGAACTAAAAGCCGATACTCTTTTGATGCAGGCTCGTTGTGGTTTGGATGATATGAAGGCGTCATAAAGTCATTGATTATCGGAAGTCTCTTGACGAATGGCTCTTGCATTCTCACTCCCTAATATTTATGCCATAAACTCCAATAACATGACTTTAATCATGCACTCAGTTTCATTGTTTTTGTTTGCTGAGATTGAATATTTGAATAAGCACAATTTGACTTGATTAGAAATAACTTGTTGGACTATAGTTTTGCATCTGATTACTTTATTATTATAAAAACACATTATAGGTTTATTTATTCTTCATTTTTATGTTTAGTTTGGATTGTGTGAGGTTTACGTTGTTTTAATTTTTTAACAACTGATTTTATTTTCTTTTTAAAATTAAGCAAATTCGGTTTGTTTTGTCATTTTTCACTTAACATGTTTGAATTTTTTTTTTCAAAATATTCATAATTTAAATTGGTTAAAATGAGTTAAAAGTATTTGATTTAGTAAATACAACATTATGTCTCTTCCAAAATAAAAAGAAATATTTCAATCCTTTTGTCTTTACTTCCTAGTCTCATCCGATAAAATCCTTCTATTTTTTTATTGATATTTAATTAAATTTCTGACCTCTGAATTTTTATTTTTATTTTTGTATTTCAATTTCTTTGTAGAATCACATATATAGTCCAAAGAAAAGCTTTGTTTGGCAGTGGAGAAGAAAATGACGAAAAATTTATGGATTTATTTTATTGTTTAGTTTGGGATGAAAAAATAAATAAATATTGAGCTTTCTTTCTATTTTTTTAGTTGATTAAAAAAGTGATGAAAGAAAAAAAAAATCTTTTAAAGACAATGTAATGGGAAATATGCAAACAAATGTGTGCTTATTTTCGTGCTCTCGTGTTCTACAGAAATAAATAAATAAAAACATTTTTCTCTCCGATTTATTTTCATTATGCTATGAAACAAACAATCAAATAAGGAGGAACTTTGATAGTTCTGTTGTGTTTATCCCCTCTTCTTCTTTCCCGATTGTATTGCCACATACCAAAACAACTAAAAAATGCCGATGAGTGTTAACTTTTAAACGCATTGAATTTTTGCTGAATCATATTATGATGTGTCTACAATTTTATATGATTTGATAAGTTCTTATATAGAGTTTAAGCGTTCATTTGACTATGACTAATAATTAATTTCTTTTATACATGTCTCGATGAACTTATTAGGACATTAAAAATTATATTTTGATTTTCATCTTTTGATTTTTATTCTTTATTTTTTATTTTTTGATGTGATTTAGTGTGAATTATTAATTTAAAAAATATATATAATACTACGTTAATTAATAATTTACATTAAACTACGTTACTAAAGAAATGATAAAAAAAAAATATAAATCATAGTATCACTGTCCGACATGCACATATACATAAATACCCTCGTGAATCTCAATACTACATCTTTCTGAGTCCTACTTCTACAACTACTCAAGAAGTATAAGGAACGTAAAGTAAACTGCATTTACTCAAAGCATTAATACCTGTAATTGCAAATAGAGGGATTCTTCACTTTAGATGCTTCTTCGATGCATCAATGGGCAACACACACCATTTTACCTTAGGAGGAGAGCCTTGGCTCAAATACCTTTCACTATAATTTTGAACACTTCATTCTTTTTTATGCAAGTATTGACTTAAACATAAAGGGTACCACCATACTTTAATATACGTCTTATTTTAAGGAATTTGAATTAGGTTTACATGATAAAAGATACATTTTCTCTTCTCTCTCTATGATACTATTTTCATATAAATTTAAACTATTATAATAATAAAAAATAATAATCAAAATATAAAACACTAATTCGTTTAATGTTGAAATATATTTTTAAAGAAAAATATTTACACCATATTATTAAATTTATAAAATTAATATAATGAATTTATAACCCTAAAAGTAACTATGTGAACAAAATATTTTTTTTCGTAAAATTGTATTAATATTAGTGTATATAATGATGTATATCAATTGCTTATAATCATTGTGACATAAATTTAAATTATATTATTTATTGGAACATTAAATAAAATAATAACAATTTAAATATCTTTAAGATATTAAGTATAATTTTAAAAATTTATGTAATTTTTGTAATATATAAATATTTATAAAATTAAAATATAATTTTGTATTGTTTGATTACATTTATTTGGAAAAGAACTACATTCATAGTCAATTTTTAAAAAATTATATGTAATTTTAATAAAAAAATATTATCTAGGTGAAAGACTGTTGGTCATTCATTCATTATATATAAGTCTTTGTTGCCCGACATGTTTTAATGAAATTCATAAAATTATATGACAGAGAAGATAATAATCATTTTATTCAGTTAATGAAATAAATTTAAATAACATAAAATCGATTAAAAATATTTAAATTGGAAAAAACTTAAAATGTAATTGCAGCTTCTTAAAACTATGTATTTTTCTTTCAATAAAAGACTATATCTACTTGTATAAAAGTTGGAACATGATAAATCCACCGTATCTTTGATGTCGTCCGTCTAATGACGTCTTGAATGGTATGTGAAATAGTTATAAAAATTAGGTTTAATTACTTGTATAGTATCCAGTTTGAGACTAGTGTGTCGAATAGGTACTCGGTATTAAAAAAATGTCAATTGTATCATAACTTTTGAAAATTGCTTCAATTAGATCACTTTCAGACAGAGTTGACTAACATCGTTAGTCAACATGCCACGTGTCAATATGTGGTTTTTTTAATTTTTTTTAATTTTTAATTTTTAATTTTTAATTTTTTTTTTAAAAAATTTAAAAATGCCACGTGTCAAGTCCCTGTGTGTGACACGTGACATTGTCAATGCCACATGGCATTGCAATACCACGTGTCAGTATCACTATCAGATGTCATTGTGTTGTTTTCGATTTAGTTTCTATTTATGTTTTTTCGTTTCAATTTAGTACCTACTTATGTGTATTTGATTCAATTTTGACCTAATATTTTTTAATAATTAAAATATTTTTTTATAAAATTAAAAGTAATTAAGTATAAAAGTTTTACAAAAATTAAGTATTTGATATTTATATTAAAATTTAGTGGTAAAAGTCATTTTTAATAAAAAAAATTAGTATAACATTCATACCAATAGAAATTTTGATTTAAAATTAGTAAGAGACAATATTGTTCTATTTAAAAAATAAAATAAAAATTAACAAAACATGAGTACTTAATAAAAAAGTAATTAATAAAGTAATATGTTAAAAAGTTGTTTTTAATAAAAAATATTAGTATAACATTTATACAAATAATAAATTTGGTCTAAAATTAAGAGAAACATTATAAATATTAGTACTTAATTTTGTAAAAAAATTTATACTTAATTATTTTTAATCTTATAAAAAATGGATTACAAAAATATTTTAATTATTAAAAAAAAATTGGGACAAAATTGAATCAGATACACATACTTAGGTACTAAATTGAAACAAAAGACATATATGGGGACTAAATCGAAATCAATACAATGACATCTAATAGTGACACTGACACGTGGCATTACAATACCACGTGACACTGACAATGCTACGTGTCATACACAGGGACTTGACACGTGGCATTTTTCATTTTTTTTTTTTTTTAAATTTAAAAATTTTTAAAAAATTTTAAAAAATTGTTTTAAAAAAATAAAAAAAACCATGACACGTAGCACGTTGACTAACGACGTTAGTCAACTCTGTCTGAAAGGGACCTAATTGAAGCAATTTTCAAAAGTTAGGATGCAATTGACACTTTTTTAAAACCGGATACCTATTTGACACATTAGCCCCAAATTAGGTACTATACATTAATTAAACCTTATTTTAATCATTTTTTAACTATTTATAATTATTTTCCTTTTTAAACATACTAGCATACCTGCTTGCTCTGTTGGTTGTAATTTATCTACCTGATAATGATCATATGTTAAAGAAAATGATCAGTTGTTCACCCGTTTTAGTTGTAACGTTAGCTTGTTGATTGAATTTATTTCAACGTGTATATTAACTATATGGTAAAAAAAAAACATCTTTTATACTTCTACGATAAAAAAAAAAAAAACTTAGTTAATGCCTTATTTTCTTTATTAAGATTTCGTTACTTATATTAGTTTATTATATTCAATTTGTTCATAAATGTTGACAAATATACTTTGTCAATAAATGATTCATATATGATTTAAAGTTTAAATTGTAGTTGCATATGGAGTAATGGTATGATTAATTACTTATTTTTTTAATTATTATGTTTTTTCTAATTGAAGAAATACTCATTTAAGCTATTAATAATCTTATGGTAAAAAAAATTGTAAAAATCACTTAAACTAAACTACCAAAACATTGGTTTCATTTTATTTTATTAAATTAAAATTGAATCACATATAACTTTGATATTTGATTCATTATAGCACTCACCAATATATACATGGCATGGTCCACATGTCCACCAATTCTAAATGACAACCACTCCTTTCATGATAAAATTATTTTTCTTTTTCTGAATTTCCAATATGTGAGAAAATTTTTATTTTCTAAAGAAAACCAATGATTAATCTAATTGTTTAAATTCGTAGAGCTCGAGGATACCCTTAGAACTTTTTTAGGAGAGGACATATAAAAAAAATAATAGTCAAATAAAAAATAAAAGTTACTTTCTTTCTTAGATTAAACCTTTTACTCTTCAATCAATCAAATTATTTAAAATTAAAAAACTGTATTTCCTCTTTATTTAAAACTACACAAACCAATAACTGCTTTAAAAGACCATTTCCGTCTCTCTTCAAAAATGTGAAATGCAAAACATTCAAATGCATATCCAAATTCACGAACTAACTCTTCCATTAAAAAAAGAAAACCTTGAGTAATTTATGTAGATTTTTTTATAATTGTTAAAAACATAATATTAGAACTTTTTGGAAGACATGTTTAATACTTTAAGAAATTTATAACATGCAAAAACACATTTTTTAATTAAAATTAGAGGATTTAGAAAAAATATCATTGGTGTAATAAAAACAGTTAACATTTAACCGTATTTGATAAAAAATTCGTTTCTTGATTACTTATTAATGAGAACAGAGGGAATTAAACGAAATGTTACGAAAACTTGAAAAAAAAAAAAAATAAA
>Ga0209589_1007247_pt1 | contig 17917 bp, 5 predicted proteins | sample CowpeawhiteBW_FD_187525 | JGI IMG/M metagenome (GOLD analysis project Ga0209589, IMG submission 187525) | Root nodule microbial communities of legume samples collected from California USA - Cow pea white BW (SPAdes) (version 2) | ecosystem: Host-associated > Plants > Roots > Nodule | place: USA...
TATATATATATATTGTGCATTTTGTGAAACAAAAGAATTTGAAAAGAAATCACACACTACTCTTAACTGACAAATTCTATGAATTCTTTTACAAGCTATGGTAACGAAATGCCACATCTTTCAATTTGTCAGTTAGATATGTTCCATAAAACACACATGAAGTTGTAACATTCACATGATCTTTGAACTATCATTGTGATGGTCTTGTAAGAGTAAACCTGCACACACTGGGCATGGTGGATCACGTACATCTTCAAATCTTGTTCTTTGCTCCAAACAATTTGCATGGTAAACATGACCACATACTAAAACTGCCACAACTGAAAGCTCGCTGGAAGAGATTGAATTTCCCAAAAAGTTTATTTTTTGACTCAGAAGTTTCTCACAGATCCCACAAACCATCTCTGCTTTATTATTTGATGACATTTCTTCCATCCCTAATGAGCTTGATGGAATTCTCTCTGGCCTTGAAAACACTTTCTCTCTATATTCTGAAAAAAATAAGTAAGTAATTTAACAGTTCACACTAAAAAAGCTTAGGTAGTCAATTTTCTAACACAAAAAAAAATAATATCAATACATAGGTTTAAAATAATAAGATTTGAGCCCAACCATATAAATTCATTGTCTTAAGATTTTGAGTTGAAAGTGGTGTCAATGTTTTATCCTTATATGGTGTTTTACTTCTTCATTTATAACCAATGTGGGACTTAAACTCACACTTGGATTGTTAACAAATAGACCTAAAAAACAATCAATCTCCTAAAATAAACACACATATTTAAAAAGTAAACTTTAAACCTAATTCAATTTTATAAAATCGACTTGTAAAACCTATTTATATAAATTTTTCTAATATGTGAAGTGTGGTATATCTTTTGGTAGTGTAAACTAAACTTAAGAGAAGGAAAGAATTCTAAAATGAACAAAAGAATGAGTAAATACACATTTGCAAGGTGTTTAGATTGTGAAGAAATACCCTTGGCACGTGAAGACGAAGCATTGGCATGATTGGTAGAGTTACGTCGAAAATATTGGTGGCCATAATAATGTCGTGTTTGTTTCAAAAAGATTGAACGACCAAGACCATGATGATGATTTGTCATAGTTGGATGGGTATTAAGAAGCTTCACAGATCTATCTGCTATATCCAATGCAGGTGGCAAATGGAGTAAGCCATGATCATCTGAATGTGAAAGCTTTTCAAAAAAAAAAAAACAGAGTACACAAATAAGATCAATGCCATACATTAATTTCGTCAAACACTTTCTCAACCAATAATGATTAAATTCTATTCAAATTACAAAATCATAAACAAAAACTTATACAATACAACGTGAAACCCACAAAAAATTATGATTTTTAAAGAAATTGAACCAATCAATTATACATTATAGTTTTTTAAAAAATGTGCATGAGAAATGTATATTATCAATTATGTAAAATGTAAAATGAGATAAGCAAAAAAAGTTAAACAAGGTGGAGTTTTTTCGAAATATTTTGTGTCTATTCATGTATTATCAACCATTAGTGTATGAGAGGTGAATTAGATTGATGAAAGCAAATTGGTAATTTACATTATAGAGAACTTTTTTTTTTTAATTTACAATTAAAGGAGTGAGAAAAACAAATTACCTCATTTGACAATAGCTCCATGTTGGAAAATGCATCAAACTATTTTTATAATATTGGCTTTAAAAAAGTGACAACAACAATCGTTAGTACTATTGTTACATACATCAAGGATATACAAACTAACATACACAAATTCAAGAAGGAAAAAAAATTACAAAGGAGTCTTTTCCTTACCTTTTTATATATTCCCAAGAAAATAAAAAATTCTTTACCATGTTTACGATTGTGGAAAAACTATTTTATTTTAATCAAGAACAATTAACAAATAACTTCCTTTAAATTAAATGCATCTGAAGAAAAATGAGAAATTTAAAAAACTAAAATTTAAAATTGTTAAACATATTGCCCAGTAAACCCTTTGAAAAGGTGATACCATTAAGAATAAGTTTGGCAGATACATCACATTTTCTCAGGTGTTCATCAATGGAAACTTTTTCAAGAAACTCCAAAAAACCAAAACAAAGAAAACAAAAGAATTTTTATTTGTCCACTTCAATTTCACTATACATCACATTACAATACTATGCTAACAGCAATCTGAAACACACACAAAAAAGAAGGAAGGAAGGAATGAAGAAAAAACATACCCATAGAAGAAGAACACCGATAAGGATGTTAATCCATTTGAGCCTGGCTAGATTCAGAAAACTGTTTTTATTTTATTTTTTCACAATAATTAACCTTGTAAAAATAGTAAAAGCAAATTATCTAAATGGAGTTTATGGCTTAAAATAGTTTATGAAGTGCACATGTGGTTTTACGATGTTAAAGCTGAATAAAATGTTTTGTGTGGAATGGAAAGAAGTGAACGATTAAAAATAATTTTATAGAAAGTGCATGGATGTTGACTAATTTCTATTACAAGAAATCAATGAATAGAGAGATAAATAGGGATGAAACTACGTTTTCTAGTAAATCTCATCAAATTAATACTATTATCAAAATTAGAAACTTATAAAAAATTTATCATTCAACATAAAAGAAAATAATGAAAATAGGAATAACATATAAAAAAATGTGTGTATTTTTTCTAATATTATAATATATAAATAAATGGAATCAATACAAATTTTGCATTAATCTATATATAAGTGTAATTATCTATATTAAATAGACCTATATTTTCTCCTTTTTAGTTATAGTGATATAAATGCAACATGTAGTTAAAGATAAATTTCTTCCATGTTCAATCGGTGGATTCTGACAGTGGATTCTGACAAAGTGAAAATTACTTAAGTTGGGCTGATAGAACAAGAAAGGTTGGGCTTTAAGCCCAATCTTGTGATAACTCAACAATTTGTTACATTTAAACTCCCTCTTTACTCTTCTCACCTACTTTTCTATAGTGAAATTTTAATATAACACTTAAATTATGTTTCTCCTCGTCCCTTCATTTTGGGTGCAATTAGTTTCGATTAGGTAACCAAGATAAGCTACACAGCACAAACTAGTCTTTGTAAAATATCTTATCAAATAACTTTTACAGAAGAACTTGTTAAGGAAAGAATAAAAAAAACCATCAACTAAAATTAGCTTTAAAATAATAAAAAAATTTTACGTATAAACTTCTTCAGAAAGCTAATTTTTATATTAGGATTACATGAATAAGATTTTCCAAAAGTATTTTAAGAAAATGAAATGAATTTCTTTGAAGCTAAGATTAACTTACAACATAATTAGGATTTGTTGTTTTTTTTTTTGAATGAGTTTCTCTAAACTTGTTTTTCATTAAGAAAACAAACTTAAAATTATTATTTTCATAAACTAAAATTAACACTGAATTAAAATTAATATTTTAGTTTTTAGCATTACTTATCACTCTTAACTGACAATGTGAAAGTCATATTAGTTTTTATACATGACACTCATGTATATTGATGGATAACCTATATTTTTAATCACTTCTTGAAAAAAAAATCATTCCTTTTATTTTCTCAACATCTCTTTTATTAGTTTTAATATCTCATATTTTCACCGAATGAACTTTTACTTTATTTAATTTTTACAAATTTGGTTTTTCAAATACATCTATCATTATTTTAAGTCTCCGTTTATTGAATGCCAATCTAATTTCATTATAATACAAAAAAAAAATTACAAAGCATTTACTTTATATCTAAAATATATAAATAAAATGAAATAAATATAGATACTTCTTGATCAACTTTTATGTTGAAAGTTCTACATCGACCAAAGATAAAACAATTTCATATTATATAAGTGGGGTGCAAACCACCTTACAAGCTGATTTTGTGGGATTCTTAATATGATATCAGAGCTAGGTTAGAGCCTATCCTAACGAGATTGCTCGGACTTATAATTCCACTTGTTATAGGACCACCCATTTCTAGTTTCACGCACAAAATGTATATATCTCGGCATGAGAGAAATTTGTTGGAAATTCCACATCGACCAGAGATAAAACAAATTCATAATATATAAGTTGACCGGTTTTGTGAGATTAAATTAGGCTTAAAGTTCGCTTCTTAGTATTTTAAAATATAACAATCTTTTAATATTGTGAAAACTTAACGCATATGTACATTAACTATTATTTTGACGAATGAAACAATTATAACATGGTGATGTCTCTTAATATTTTGATACTCATCTCTTAAGTAAAAGAAAGGAAAAAGGTTCTGTGACAATATTTGACTACCATTTAACAACTCTTATAAGTGTAAAATAATTTTAATAAAAGTTAGCTTTTATATTTATAAAAAAAAAGAAAAATTGAATAATAATAATAAGAAATGGTGTCAAATAATAGTAAAAAAAAGTGTAGTGTCAAAATTAGTTTTCGTCATAATAAGATGTAACACTATTTTACAATTAAGTATGTAACATTTTTATGTTCTATTGCTCACAAATTTTAATCATAAAACAACAATATAATTTCCAACTACAAAAATACAATATTTTTTCCTCCTTTGCCACTTCAAAATTATCTATATCCAATAAACTATATATTAAGCAAAAGTGATCCTTAATTACAAGAAACGTAACTTTTTTTTTTAATTATACGGAACGGTACTATCTTTATAATAACAGGTATTTTATCCATTAAAATTTCCTTAGTCGGTTGTAAAACAAATATGAGTGGTTTATATAGTGTTGTAGACAATCAAAATACCCATAATCCTAGTGGATGAAGATTTCAAGTATTAAAATTGGTATTTTCTTTGTCAGAAATTAAAATAGAATTCAAAAAAAGTTCGGGAGGGAAATACATATTAAACCTAGAATAAGAATTTGCTCTATAGAAACGGGCTGGTGACTGGCTATTGGGCAATAAAGGCCCAGATCAAATATCAAATATTTGTTTTTGTACAGTACAGGCCCATAGAAAAATACAGTATGGTACAAAAACAAGTTCAGTACCGAATTTCACTCTACACAAAGCTTCAATGATTCAAAGAACGCCGTAACCAAAAAACAGAATCAAAAGTGGTAGAAAATTTTCAATGATTTTTTGATATCCTGATAGACAAGAAAAGGGAACAAAATAGTGATATCAGGTTATACCTAATGATGATTATAATAATCAAACCTAATGTAACCAAATGAAAATTTTAAATCACAGAATGAGTAAGATGTGGTAATTTAATGTAAGAAGTGGCAAATCCATGGCCAAGGAAGGAAGAAAACAAAAGGAAAAATAAACCCTAGAAACTGAACAACCTTACATGAGTTCAGATCCAAAATATGCTTTGAAGAAGTGGGGTCAAAGGGAAGGATCCAAAAGGTACAAAAGAGAATATCCAATTTTCTACAATCATCATCACAGATTGGAAGAAATTTCCCTGTGCCAGGCGTGTTGTGATTGTGAACTTCTACAACAAAACAGTTTTCATGAGCTTAGGATCTTAAAACTCTCAATTTTATTAGCACATCACCATTCTACAATAATTTGCACAGGAATCTTCTAGAACTAACTATCATAATCTATAACTATAACCATACCATATAATAATTCAAAAGGTTTAGGGTTTATCTTAAAAACATGGAGACTTGAAAAAAGTTAAATTCTTTCCATACCAGAAGTCTGACACGTTTAAGATTACAACTACCACTACAAATGTATACAATATATATACATTGTTGCCTTTTCTTACACGAACCATATACCATAAGAAAGTTGTGTAAAACAAGATATTTCTTTGTTTTTTCATTTGTCAAATGATGTCTGAATGCAATCAAGTTGATTAGTCAGACATAAATTGAATTTCATAAACCTAATCCAATCCAATTCAATGCAAATGTTATCAGATCGATTCAGGTCGCTTTCACACATGAAATTACACTCCAAAGTTAATCCAATTCAACCATTCATATCTGGGAATTTGGTAAGAATTGGTAAGAATTCTCTCAAACTCAACCAGGATTGTATTGTATGAATCTATAGTCACATATCTCGATGTGATGGATGTGATGAATACAAACGAATAACTACCATGAATGGAATCATTCTGAATAGATAAGGGTTACATAAAAAAAAAAAAAACTCAATGTCTCTCTCGCAGCTTTCAAGGGGGAATGCACCATGTCCACACATACTCTTCAAAATGGTGACTATCCACTCAATTTGCAACTACAGACAACCAATAACCCTTTCACAACTTAAAAAAAAAAAAAAAAAAACCCTAAGAACTATTCATCTGATATTTGAAAAATAAATTGTTTATATACAGGATTTCGCAGAAGCAGTTTTTCTGACGCAAAGTGTGTGGTTGGTTCTCTGAAAACCAAATCTTATCCCAAAATTTCGTGCCATCTCCTAAGCGACGCAAAGTGCCATCATCGATTTATTATTTTATCATACCATAATGAAAAATTCCTCAACTCCAACCAAAGATATGATTCCACATAAAGTAGGCTCATGTGAAATGATTTTTTTTACAACAATACGATGTGGTTCTTGTAATCCGACGCCACGGTTTTTATCTCTTCGATTATATTAAGATATCGTAAACTTGCGTGGAAGATATTTCTTTGTTAATTAATTAATCAATTACCATTTAATTAATAATACACTAAGCATCGGGAGATATTTTAATTTGATTTGGGACGTCAAGTTGGTGTTGTCAATTCAAATTCACATCTTTGGGGAAGTAAGTTTGGAGGAGTATAACGTGTGGAATATCTATTGTTCCTAACAAAAGTGTTTCAATATATTAGCATTATCATTAAGGAAGGGTTAAAAAATAATTGTGATAAAGTGGTGAAGCAAATTCTTAACTACTATTATTATGTGGTGGAATTAATCTGATTAACTTTGTCGTGTGGGTACCCTTTCTAGATCAATCTGGTTCTTTCCTTTTTAAAAAATTGGAAAAGATGTTCTTTGAAAATGACAATCATATCACAATTATAGGAATTCAAATGCAAGAGAGAGGGAGAGAGAGATAGATAGTTATTGTAGGTACAAAAGGTGAACGTGCGACTCAAAAAAATAATGAGAAGATAAAATTAAAATAAATTAATAGATTGTTTATATCAATAGAAGCATAATTAGGTTTAGAAGAAAGTGAAAACTAAATGTCAATATCCTTTTCATTGTTACAATAACATCATGTTTCTTTAATCATTTTTTAGGTAAGTAATTTTACCTTGTTTTAAATTAGATAACACGTGGATTTAACATAAACCGTACAAATAAGAGTTCTGTAGTTATTCTCTGTTAAACTAAGTCCACTAACATATAAAATATGATATCTAACAATTATTAGGGAATTGAAGATTTTATTTTTTGTATTAATAAAAAATAAAAAAAATATCTATCAGAATAAAATATATGTTATATAAACATTATTTTTTATTATTACTTATAAGTAATTTTTTATTAGCATTTAAATTAAAATAACTTCGTTTTAATATTTTTATGTATAATTAAAACTTTAAAAATATAAAAATTTCATATTTATGAAGGTAGGAATGAAAAGTATATTTATGTGAATATAAACATTTAACTGAAGAATTCCTTTAAAAAGGTATATTTTGTTAAAAATTATTAAACTAAATATATAATTTTATTCGTATTATTGTCAAAATGTATCGAAATTTAAATCATCTAAAAGCTGTTCACCAAAAATATGTACTTTTAAAATCAGTGAATAAGCCAATGAATATGTGAATTAAATACATTAATACTATGAGTTTCATGGAACAAATTTAGAACCATCTGTGATCCATCTACCCTCCTTGTTTGTCACTATTGTAATTATGAACCATTATGTTTGCTTTGAATGAAAAAAATGATGCCACAATGTTTGAAACTAATTTTTTTATAGTCATGATTCTAAATTTTCATTTTAAGATAAAATTATTGTTTAAATTAATTAAGATTAGGTGATAAATGCTTTTTAATATCTTAATTATCATTAAAAAAAATCTTAGTAGATATCAACACTGAACAAAATTCACTGATATGAGATATCTTACTTTATTTTTGAAAAAACATTTATTTTAATTAGACATAGTTATATTATAATTTCTTAAAATTTAATTATAACAATATTATAATTAGACATGTGTAGATGAGTTTATTTAGAATATTGAAATAATATTATTTACGATAATTAAATATCTAAAGTTAATGTAATATTATAAGTTTAGTAGATGAGTTAATTTTTTAATAGTTTTAATTTTTTAATAATCTAAATTTTAACTCTGTAAAATACAATACTTTTCCATAACAGTCTTAAAATAAATAATAAAATACATAGTAACATTTAAATGTAATTAAACTTCATTTTATTTATATTCAATATGTATTATAGTTCCTAAATAATATAATTATATTTAAATATTTATTTGAAATTTAATTTTAATAAAAAATGAACATTTTTTTTACTTTTCTATAATATATTTAATTTTTTATTTATTGTAGTTGAAAATACAAAGTATTATTATTTTATTCATAGTTTTTGCAAATGACTATTGTACCCGTAAGTAAAGTAAGAAATTGTATAACTATATCTTTTATTATTTATTAAACTAACTAATTGGTGTGTACAAAGTTTTTACCTATTAATATTAGTTGAATTTAATTAAATGCATTAACTATTAGTTGAAATTACTCACTGCCTGTATGTGACGTTACGTTCAAACTAAGCGAGGTAAATATGAGTAAAAAAGTTTATAAAAAAACATTAAATCCTCATTTTTTTAAAATAAAATTTAAAATTATATACTTCTAAATAATTAAATTATTATCTATCACAAATTTCAAAAAGAAAAAAAAAAATCAAACAATCTTGAACTGTATGATGAATCTATAAGAAAGTGTAGATTAGATGATGAATTTGAAAATTTATCATCACTCGTAATACTCATACAGGTATGATAGAAAGAAAATTGTCATTTTTGTAAATTGAAAAATATAAATGTTTTTTTCTTAATAAAATACAAATTTTATCATAGTTTTTATACAATGTGTTTTTTTTTTTTTTTTTGTCAAAAGTAACTTTTTTCATGAATGAAAACAAATTAGACAATAAGGGAGTACAATTCAGAAACAGTAGAAGCCAATGATATCTTCTAAAGTCAGCATTTAAATCAGTCATTTACAAAATCATTGATAACACTATAGTAAAACTTTTGTAAAATTAAATGTCAAATTTTAGTTTCAAGAGTTTTAATCTCAATTTCACTGAAACCAACTTAATATTCATTTTTATTTTCACATTTGTGCTCAAAAGCATAATATTTAACAAATCTTTATTTCCAAATAGTCATTTTAGACACTTTCACTCCTTGAAAATGAATTTGCGTTGAAATTTTTTTGAAAAGAGCAAGACAACATAAATTGCTTTGCTACTCAAAGGACTTTTCTTAAGCACTAGTTGTCGAGTGTGATGTAATTTAGTTTTGGAAAAAGAAATAAAATTACAAAAAAGCATTGAAAGTAGATTCTATATACGCAAAAGGGTTAAAGCAAGAAAAACATAAACAGAATAGAACAATCTAAAGAAAAAGAAACTTTAAAAAAGCATTATATTTTAATTATACATATTGAAAGTATGAAAGTATTGAAAACAAGATAGAAAAGAAGAACCTGTTTCTTTGTGTGGGATTCACATGTTAACCCTTGTCCATGCCTTTCACGCACCACCTGGGTCAACTTGACCAGCTTTTGTGCTCTCGGCTTGACCGCGAACTAAGCCCAAACTAGATGCCCAATAACAAATCACAGATTTCATTGACCAGAATCAAGAAAGTGACATTAAAAGGTTATTTTTATTTTTTTTTAAATATAAAATTATCAACAACCATGTCTACTACACGTGTGAAATTACTAACTAACTTACTAAGCAAGAAAAGTAAAAAATAATTGCTCACACGTACCAAATTTGATCGTGAAGAGATGCCACGTAGGATGGACACACTGCACCATAAAATATGACACGCATATGAGTCATGTAGCTTATGTACAATTGTCGGTGAGATCCACATAACTCTTCTCTTCAATGCGGGACCTTCCAAACCTAACGATAACAAATAGTTTATTTACAAATGCAAATATAGCGTTATTTTTACGTTACGTTCTGACAATTTTTTCTTCCTAATTTAATTATTTTCAGTTCTCTTCATTACATTTTACAGTTTCGTTGTTATAAAATAAACATAAAATTTTGATTTGGTGACCCCAATCCAATGGAAACTTCTTTGAAAAAAGCGACAATAACCTAGTCTCCAGAAATGAAGAATTTGGATCTACCTTTAGGAAATTACAAATGGTGGGAACGAGAGGTAACAGTAACACACATTCATGTGTGGGCTTGGAAATCGATAGCAACCTGTGTCTGTCTGGTCCCATTCGGACCCTCCACCACCCATGACAGCGCATTCTTAGCTTCGCTAACTCAACCCTTTCTCCTTCTGTGAGTGGTGGTAGGTATAATAATATATTAAGTTGCTAATATTGCTGAATCTTTAAGCATTTTTTTTTTTCATTTCAATAATTAAATGATGTTAATTAGTTTCGTATGGCACACTGCAAACAAAGTGACAGCAAAGAAAGTGGTTTAATTGAGGTTTGATGAAGATACATAATTTACGTGCGGTTAAGCTGTCTTCAAGGTTGTGATTCGTGAACAAATTGAAACCGGTGAATGTCTGCATATGATAACAATGGATTCACTGTGTCACTGTCGTATAACCGTTCCACCTACATGTCAATTCGTATAAAAGGAAAAATGTCAAAAGTCTGCTACCTAAATCATGTTTTTTTTTTTTTAATTAATCGATGGGAACATTTGGATTTTGTTGATAAGTAAACATGTTTAATGATGTGTAATTGTAGTAAATAAGTTCATTTACAAAAAGTTAAACCTAAAAGACTTGATTAAGAGGATCCATTTCACTGCCATTTGCATTAATCACATGTTTATAACTCTCTGAACAAGTTTAACATTTTTTTATACATTTTTTTGAAAAAACTGTAATTCACATTCTATTTGATTGATTATACTCGTAGTTTTTGTATTTTTTAATAAAATTTGACTAGCTGTAATTAAAAACGTCTGAAGAGGTTTGACCAATATAAAAACGTTTTAATTGCATGACTAAATTCATTAATTTGACTCATTTCATTTGTTAATACGTTATTTGACCTTAATTTTAAAATTTTAATTCGATGACTAAATTTTGTAACCTAATTTTGAAATGACTAATCAAATCGAGTCCATTTTTACAATTTCAAGACATTTCCATTGGATCAGTTTATCGGGTGACTTTTATCTATTTTTAGTTTTCATGTATCTGTGGTGGTAACCTATCCATACTTGTTTGTTGGCTTGTGAACCTATTGCTGTTAAGGAATTAAAATACTAATATCTTTAATTTAGTTTTTAGTAAGAAAATAATTTCATTTATATGTTGGAATCTGGATTGGATTCCAGCCTAATTTATTTGTTACAATAAAGTAGATTATATAAGGTTTACATTATCGTAGTTGCTTATTTTCATTGTAAAATATTAAATTAATATGTTTTTTTTTTTACTGGCAGTCAATTACTCATCATTAAATTAAGTGTTTTTTTCTAATGATTAACATAAACTAAACAAAGAGATAATGTTTTAGTCAACAAACATAATTACTTAATTACATCAAAATTTAGTTTAAATTAATGTTAACATATACATTCGAAAATGTGTGGTTTTAATGTTTAATAGATTTTATTTATAATCTTTTATTTGACACAGAATACATGTCACATTTAGAAAATTTTAATTATTTTATCCGTAATCATTGTAAATTTGTATATTTTAAAACAATTATGGTGTTAATCGTTTTCTTCCTCAATTTTGAGTGAAAATTGAAAATAGTTCATTTTTTAAATTTTAGATTAATTTAGTCCCCAACTTTAGAAATACGTGTATTTAGTCATTTTAACGATTTTTTTGAAAGTTTATTTAACATTTTAAATACATTTCATGATAGTATTTTAATTGTTTACATCGTTTAACTCATTCTTGCTTCAATATTTATTGAAAAAATGTGTTTAAAATGTCAAATAAACTTAATAAAATTTGATTAAAAGAACTAAATTCACCTATTTTTTTAAAGATGATGGACTAAATTAGTCCAAAATTTTAAAAAGAAACTAATTATAATTTTCATTAAAAATTGAGGGACAAAAATATATTTAACCCTAAAAATTGTTATGAGATTGTGTAGGAAAACATTTATTAGTATTTTAGATTTAATCGACATTTGTTCATACAAAATAGTATTTCACATTTGGATGTGACTAATATATTAATTATTTGAACATTATAGTTGTTTTTGGGAATACATGTTATTGAGTTTTCTAGTACTAATAATAGAGGATATAAAAATAATAATTATAAGGATTGTGTATTGGAACAATCAAATCATGAAACGTGGAAAAGGTAGGTATAAGTTGTTTTTTGCTGTTGTTATGCATCAAATATCTCATATAATTGTTCATATCAAATAATGATTTGCCCTAACATTTCATTCTATTTATATTTATTTGAAAAAAAAAACATTTTTATGAGAATCTATTGAAGGGTGAGAATGAAGCGCAAGGTGTTAACTACTATTCGAGTGAGAATAAAGTTGGGAACGGTGGGTCATAACGTAGTTGCATGATTTGGTTCATTCGAACTGAACGAAAGTGAAATATCATCAAGAAGGAAAGATGATAATAATCCACAAAATGCTTTAATTATTTTGTAAAATTAAAAAAAAAAAAAAAAAAGTGGGGATGGCAAAAAGTTTATTCGGGCACCCAATGCTTTCGAAATAAGCTACTGAAGATAGCTACAACCTCATCATCAAAACTTCAAGCCTGTGTCTACATATAACAAAAATAAACGTGAAAACAAACAAAGAAAAAGGAATCTATGTTTATATTCATATATATCTTCTTTCAAAAGCAACAGTGTTCCTACCTCAAAACATGAAATGAAAAAAAAAATTAAAAAAAAAGAAAAGTAAAGTAAAAGGTGCTTTTACCTTATGTGGAATATATATGTTTGGGTGCCTTTTGCCAGTGAAAGCACACATGCAATCTTACAAGGATATTTTAACTATCTTTTATTATTTAAATTTAATTTTTTCTACCCAAATTTATGTTTACATTCAAGTGTCAAACTTAGATCAATCCTATTAATAGTCCACTTTGATTAGGTTATAATTATTATTTATAATCATGGGAAGAGAGAAGAATGTTTCAACACTCATTGACGTGGATGTGAATCATGATGCCAACTGTGTGAGAAGGTGCTAATCCAATCTAGATTATGGTAAGTATTAATTAGGGTTATTCTATTATACTGCATTGCACGTCATATTATAAAAGCATAAATAAATAATAAATACAGTTTTAATTATAAAAATACAAAAAATAAATAAATACGGTGTTAATAGTAAAAGTAAGTGATGTACAGTAAAAAAATATATACAGTTTTAGGGGATTTTATACCTGATTTTTTTCAAATGTAAGTAATTATTTTTATTCAGAAGTTTACAAACATAATTTATTTGTATACATTTTTAGTAAAATGTTATATTTTATAGTAAGAATATTATTTTATTAAAAGATTCTGAACGAATTAGTTGTAATGCCTAAAAATAGAAAAATTTTCATTTCTTAATTCATTATAAAATCTTTAATTTATTCTAAAAAAATATATGACCATCAAATCCTTGCTAAAATAGGACCTTGAAGAGCTGGTAAACCGGAAATTGTTTAAAATTTGGTTTTAGTATGCAGTTTTATTTATGGTGGTGCTTTTTTTAAAACAAAAATGGGTGGTTAGAGAGGGGATGATATTGATGTAGGGTGGGGGTATGAAAACTTCCATTGTTCGACGAAACATATTCTTCTAAAAGATTTGAAAAATTAATAATACCTATGAATACAAATATATCACATTCATTAAATAATGCATAAACTTTTATAAATCTTATCTTTAAATCTTTTTATTTATTTCTTAAACAGACATTAAAATCTCATTTTCATCTTTTTCAAATTTATTTATTCACTCTATTCTCTCCATGGTCCAAAAACATTTTTAATAACTTAATAATAAACCGACAAATATTTGTATCCATCGATATATTTTACTGATGAATTTGTCATTAGTCAATTAATAAACACAATTTACCAACTAATTTTTATTACTAACAACAAATAATTAATCGTCGGTATGATTATTTTTGGTAATAGTGCATATTTTTGTGATATTTATCTTTTGAGGATATAATAATTCAATTTGTTGTTAAGATAATTATTATTCGTATGACCTACTATGTAATATTTTTGTTTGAGGTATTACTGTAATTATAATATTTTATTGATAATAATTAGAGAGGTATTTATTTTTTAATAAATTTTCTTTTATAATGTACTATTATCACATTTAAAAAAATATAAGTTACTATGTTGTATAATTAAATATTTTTATGAACTTTTTAATGTTGTTTTGAGGGATAAAGATTTATTTGATATATGTTACTAGATCAATTCTATAAAAACTGCATACTTAATTATAAACTTAAAAATAATAATAATTTTTTTAATTATAAACTTAAAAGTAATTATTTTTGGTTTTTTCCATCTTTAGATGTTAAAAACTTTTTTTGTTAAGATAAACAAATTACAAGTATCTCAAAACAAATTGTTTTCAATAGTTATTAATTATTGTGAATACAATTGTACAAAAGAAATATAATTTTATAATTGTTTTTATCATTTTAGTCGGATAATTTATTTTTTAGTTAGCTTGAATAATTTTATTATTTAACAAGATAAATATATACAACCATACAATCCTTCTAAACAATAACTTCTCAGCCCTTCAAGTATAAAATAAATATATAACTTTCCAATTTTGATTCTCACAATACTATTTATATTATACTTTTTTTACATATGAAAATACGACATGTTTAAAGACAGGTATTTTTTTCTACTTGTTTTAAAACCTATTTTGATGAGTATATAATTTATTTCATTTTATTTCATTTTTAAGATATAGTTATTAACACGTTGTTTAGTTATATCCTCAATGGTGGATAATAATAATGATATTATTTATACTGTGAAGAAATATTAAGAATCTTAATTGTAATGTACTAGTAAAATTTGATTTATTGTCATGTATGTTTCATCTAGAGAACGTTATTCTCATTATCAATTCTTTGTTGGATTTACAACAATCAGATCCAACTCATAGTAATTCAATGATTATTTCTAATTCTCTAACATCTAATAAGATTTTTTTGTGGAGAAATTGAAAATAACTTTGATGAGTGATAATGTTATAATATCGAAGAGGATAACAAATTACTTCAAATTATAATAAAACTTGGTAAGAGTTGAAAAAATACAGAAGGTCTAATTATAAATCATTAAAAGCAAATTTGTAAAAATTAAAAACTTTTTTGAAATGTCAAAAGATTGATAATAACATTTTTAATATGTTAAGAAATTTGATTTTTTTAGTTCAAAGTGAATGATTTTTGTGGAGAAAATTATAATTTTTTTAATAATAACTTTTTTTTAAGTATAATATAATTTTATCATAAATTTAGTTTGATTTCTCTTATAATTTTTTCAATAAAATTTTCATAAAATGACATGTATGTATGAACTTATTTAAAAAAAAGGATCACGTTTTAAAACTAGTTTACGAAAACTGTTAGTAACACTGGTTAACTTTATTTTTTTCTCAACATATTTAATATTTTATATGGAAGAACATTTTTTTCATATATTAGTATTTTTTTAAAATATCAATATTTCTAGGATATTTTAATTATTATACAAAATTTGTTCACACTAAAGAAAATACAACAAAGAAATATAATATAAACCGCGCAGTCTAATAAACAGCCATCAATCGTTATACGGTTGCGAACATTTTAAAGTTTTAAGCAAACAATTTAAAATTTCAATTTCATATAAATAATTGATTTCCCAGCTTGCTTCTTTACTATTATTATGCATTATATCACTGTCATTTTAAGAATTTAAATATAGAACGTATATTTTATCCTGAATTTTTATTTTATTCTATTTACATATTATACCTCTCCAAAATATATATTCTTTTATATTTTAAATATATTAAAATTAGTATAATTTGAAAATACAAAACAACAGAAAAGTAGGAATGTAAACTCTTAAATATATCTCTCCAAACATGTTTTTCCTTTCTCAATCAATAACAGCGGCTAAAATTATTATTTTACTGATAAAAGAATTGTAATTTGGGTGGCATAAAAAGTATTCTTTCAAGATATAATGTAAGAAATTTATTAATAGAAAAATAGGAACGACATCTTTTCAAAATATGGTTAAAGTTTGATTCTGTATTTATGTTAAGGTTGGCAAGTTGGACTTTTTTTTATCATAGTTATTAATAGGACATGCATTGCGTAACCTAACTCCAATCACATTTTTTTCCTTATTTTCATTTTTTATATTGTCAATTCACAATCATTGTCTGTCCAATTAATTACACTGCCTCTTATTCAAGCTTTCAATTTCAAATATATTATATTTTTATAGAACAACAGCTATATAAATATCTTCTGCACTGTGCCCAAAGATTTAGTGCATTGAAAAAGAAAATGATATGATATTGCTAAGATCGTACAACAATGTAAATATTATTAACTTCATTAATATTACAATTACAACAGCTCAAAACATTTAAATGTATTAAAACATACAAATTACATCTTATTGATTAAATTGGATATATGGTATATACTCATATTACTTAAATTAAACATAAATAACTTATATTTGTTTTTAGTTTTAATTTAATCTTAATTTTTATAAAAATAAATTAATATTATCCCTTATTAGATTGATACTCAATTTAATCTTTATATATAATTTATGATGATATTCTTAATAAAATATTTGTAGAAATATTTTTAAATAAGTTTTTTTAGTTTTATTATTAAACAAAGTTAAAAATTTTAAAAATTCACAATTTTGTTATCATATATAAAGGCATCAAGTGTATCATATTATACAAACTTAGTGAAGATTAAAAATCAAATAACTTGTCCCACATAAGTTTATGAACTAAATTTCAAGTTTAAAATAAAACCAAAGTCTAATGTTTTGTATAGAATTTAAAGTTAATTAAAAATATTTAACAAAAACATTAATTTTAGCAAGAATATCACCATAAAATTTATAAAAAAGTTAATTTAGTGTCAATTTAAGGAAGGATAATATTACTTCATTTTTACAAAAATTGGGACTAAATTGAAACTAAAAACAAATATAGAGACCAAATTGAGTCATTTGACACGTGACAACTATGAAGTGACACATGTAAATTTTTTTTAAAAAAACTAGAAATTGACACGTGGCGTTGACCTTAACATCGTCTTGTCAAAGTTAACGGTGAAGACCAAATTGAGTAATTTTTAAGAAAATGATGACCAAATTAAGACAACGAAAAACTTGAGGACCAAACTGAAATTTCATGAGAAATAGAATAACTAAAAGAGTAATTTAACCTTAATATATTTCTTCAAATTGCATAACATACAGTTTTAGTCATATAAACCACTTTTATTCATCTTAATATGTATAAAACATTCAATTTTCATTTATTTTTGTAATCTAAAATATTTTTTTATCTTTAACTTGGTATATTCTCCACCAGTACTCAAATTCAAACAAAATAACATAATTTGACAAGTCTAATTCAAACCCATATTTAACATTCAAGTTAAGGTCACTATATATATTTTTAGATAAGCATTTTAAAATTTGAAACT
>Ga0209589_1007249_pt1 | contig 17908 bp, 6 predicted proteins | sample CowpeawhiteBW_FD_187525 | JGI IMG/M metagenome (GOLD analysis project Ga0209589, IMG submission 187525) | Root nodule microbial communities of legume samples collected from California USA - Cow pea white BW (SPAdes) (version 2) | ecosystem: Host-associated > Plants > Roots > Nodule | place: USA...
TATTTATATATATTTTTTAGATTATTTAATAAATTATAAATAGTTTAGTAATTTAAGCGGGGACGGGTATTTGGGCGGGTATATATATATCCCCATCCCCATTCCCATCCCCAGTTGAAAATTTCGGGTATTACCCATACCCATACCCATACCTAGTCAAAGCGGGGATTCCCCGTCAAAACGGGGACGGGTTCGGGTGATACCCACGGACACGGGTTTATTTGCCATCTCTATACTTAATCTTTTAAAATAAATAAATATAGTAATCTTAAGTCAATAATATTATGTATTAAAAGGCATGTTTTATGTTATTTTTGAGCTAAGATATTTGAAACGGTGTAAATTAACTCCAGCGTTATTCTAAACTTTCATTTGAAATGCAAAAACGATGCGGTTGGATTATGAAAAATGTATTATATTTATTTATTTTTAAAGTTTAAAGATTAAATTATATTAAAATTTAATATAAAATAAAATTTAATTTTGTAATTTAAGAAATAAAAAAATATATAAAATTTTTTATAAACTATTTTTTGAAGTTTTTTATTCTTTTTTACTCACGTTCCATTATATAGGATTTACAAACTAATTGCTAATATCAAAAATAGCTTGAAAAATAGTATGCATTCGAGAGGCAACTAAAAGAGTTATACCATTTTTAAAAAAACAGTTTTGTATTAATTTTGTGTGAGTATAATAAAAAAAATCAAGTTTTGCGCTTTATAAGTAAAAAAAATGGAGGAAAAGACAAACAAAAAATCATTGAAAGGTAGGGATGTGGCGTTTAGGAGAAAAAAATGTAAAAAACAATTATAAACTATAAATATCGAGATATATAAAATCAATATTTTTTCAATTTCTTTTATAATTTTTTATCAAATGTTTTTAGACACGCTTAATAATTCTCAAACAATTATTGGTGCAAAAAATACAATTTAAATGGATTAAATTGATGAAAAAATAATTAATGTTAAATAAAAACACAATCTTGTAAAAAAAAAAAAAAATAAAAATTAAAAAAAAAAAAAAAATTAAAAAAAAAAAAAAAAGTAACACTTAAAAAGAAACAAAAACATGACAAATATAGATTAGATGTTTTCGTGCTAATAAGCAAAAATTCAACGTATAGGATTTGGCCGTCACTCATTGCAGACACCAATTAGTTTCTAATTTATTTTCATCTGTTTATAAGCTAATTTGATCTTATTTAATATTGTTTAAGAAACTCTTTCTTTTAAGTAGTTTGCAGTGTTTCTAATTTTTTTTTTATTTTGTATATTATATATTTATTAAAGTTCTTTTTTATATAAAGCTACAGTTTTTATTCACTCGTAAGGTATGATTATATTATTTTTACCCTTTTATATAGTATATTTTTCAATTTTATTCTTATTTTAAATAAGTCATCGATAGAAAATTATTGTATTTTATTTTATTATTTGGACACCATTATAACATATTTTTATTGTAAGCATTATATTATGTATAGTATTTTTATTATTATTTATAGTATACTTCAAGATATTAATATTGATAGGTAGTATATTTGCTTTATTATTTTTTCTAAATATGCTTTTATAGTATATTATGTATTTTAATCATGACATATACTTCATATTAATTAGCATAGTAAAATTGGTGTATCTATTTAAAACCACCAGTTAAACTTCATGTATATAAACACTATTGTCACCAAAGAAGAAACCATTGTTGTGCAGCCTCTCCTTTAATACTCCAAGTTTGTGTATGTGTTCAACAAAACAATGCATCTAGTTTGCATGGTAGATTTAGAATTTATTAAAATTTAGAAATGTTTAAGTTAATTATAGAAATCAACAAGAAGATCTTGCATGATAATTTTTTTATTGCTTAATTAATGTAATATTTTTCAATATTTTAATTGATCATTAGCATACTTTATAAAATTTGATTGGGTTCATATAGCTATATAGGTTTATGTTAAAATGTTCATATAAAAAAAATTATAGTGTCAAAATAATTACAAAAGTTTCATGACAGAAAATCATCTCATAAGTTAGTATTTGTAGGTTGATATTGATATCCAATGAAGATACACAAAACTAGATCGGATTCAAAAGTAGGTCATTTGAGTTGGGTCCAGATCAAACCAAAGTTAATGGAGTTCACATAATTTTGAATTAAATCGAGCTCAAATGGGACAAAGTCGAATCAGACCACAAGGGTTGACTCCATATTAGGTCAAGTAGAGTTGAATCTGTATCAGCTTTATTGAGTTAAACATATCTTTACTCGAGTCAATTTGGATCAATCTCAAGCTCAATTGAGTCAGATTCATCTTTAACTCAAATGAATCGAGTTCACTCTCGAGTCAATTGAGTTGAGCACACCTCCAACCGAGTCAAGTCAGGCTCACCTTAAGTTGAGGCAAATTGACTATGTGTTTTAACATCTTTAAACATCTAACCATGTTTTAATATTTTGTTAGTAGTTAATCAAGATTGATTGAGGTAAAGTTAAACATGTTAATTTTTTCCTCTAAAATTTGCTTATAATAATTGAAATAAGTACAGATGTAATAAATATTTTTTAATTAAAAAATTTATTTTCTTAACAAACATATAATTTTATAAGAATCACCTTTATAACGGTATTATCAAACAAACTAGTAATCAATTTTAATTAAAAGAATTTTTTTTATAGTTACAATCAAATATTAATTTTTGGTTTAAACAAACTGATTCACATTTTTTCAGAATTATTTTAAACTTATAATTTCGAAGTATAAATGCAATGATTCAAAATTGATAGACAGAGTACAATAATATTAATTGTAATGTGACAAACTTTTATAAAGAAGCACAACTAATGGTCGGTTGGAAAGTTGAAGAAGACAAATACATGACGGAGAGTGGTGAGCATAACATTTATTTTCAATCAAATGTTTCCACACCAAAGATTACTCACTTTTCCCTTTAAAATTTATTATTGTTCAATTTCTTATGGCTTTTCAGGGAAAAGAAGTTGGATCTAATATTTTTATAAAAAATCTTAAAATCTAAGTAATTTATATTTAAAAAAAGATTGAAAAAATATCTTAAATGTTTTCTCAATTTTGAAATATGATTATAGAACACGTAGAAAATTTGATAATGGGAGTATACATATCTTTTGGTTGGATTTGAATAAATCATTGTATGGCCTAATAAAAAATCTTAAATTGGATTGAATAGAGATTTCTATATTTTTTTACTAGACTTAGTCTAATGCTACCAACACTTGAATATTAAAGTAGATCACATGTTTTGAATTTTATTTTTTTCTAAAATTGTGATTTTAAAACAATTTTAAATAAATATTTAATATATATTAATATGGTCGATTTGTTAGTTTTTTTTTTCTTTTTCATTTCATCTTTTTCTGTGAAGGGGTATTTTCGGTGTTTACAAATTACTTTGCTATAAACTCACGACTCGGTTGACCTTTTTGTCCTTGTCGGCTTCTTATTTTCTTTTTCTTTTCTTTTCTGCGCAAAAAAAAAGGGGTGAAAATTGCGTGGATTTCCGTTGGAAAGTTCAACCTTTGTGTTAGTTGGTTTACTTTGTTTGAATCGGTGTCTCACATTCTTAATTTCTAATATTCTCTTAATCTCATTTCACTCTCTTTTCTCTCTCTCAAAAATTCTCTGCATATCATATACTATAATATAATCTTCGTTAAGGTATTTCACTTCATTTTCTTCATCTCAGTTTATGTCTATTATTGTTTTCAGTACCTGCTCTTTAATTCACTATCTTATACTTCGAAAATTTCGATTACGTTTCATCTGCTTAGATTCCTGTTGATGCTGATATTGGTATTAATAAGATTTACGTTTCAGTTTATTTCTTTCTTTTTAGTTTTAGTTGAAAGTTTTGTAGTACATGTCGATTCATTGATTCAAGTTTAGTATCTCAATAAAAATGAATTAATAGTTGTTCCAACTTCTTCCTTCCGTTTTCATTGTTTGATCTTGTTTTAAGCAACGTGTTTATGCTTGCCAGTTTATTCAATTTGAGATTATTGGATGAGTATTCTGATTTTGATTTTATTTCCTTCCTGAATGTATTCAGTTCGGACCTTTTGTCTTCAATTATTTATATCATATCGGGAAGAAGGTCAAAGTTTGATCTGTTGAACTTCCAAGCAAAAATCGATTTCTAATTTTGGAGCCGCTTGAGTAGGGTGGATGATGGCTTCCGCCGGAATCTCGTCTTCCGAGTGCCGCAAGCTCTCCCGGAGTGTTACCATGGCCTTGGCATCGGCTTTTCTTGAATGGTTGCTGATCTTTTTACTGTTTATTGATGCTGCTTTTTCTTATGTGATTACAAAGTTTGCTGGTTACTGCAAATTGCAAACACCGTGTTTGTTCTGCTCTAGGCTTGATCACGTGTTAGGCAAGGAGAGAAAGGGATATTATTGGAACTTGATTTGCAGTGGTCATAAGACGGAGATTTCTTCTGTAGTTCTTTGTCGTGCACATGATAAGCTTGTGAATGTTCAAGGAATGTGTGAAAGTTGCCTTTTTTCTTTCGCTACCGTCAACAAATCTAATGCTGAAACCTACCGGTTATTGGTGGGTAAATTAGGGAAGGGATCCGAGTCCGGATTTGATGAGGATCCATTACTTGGTGGAAATGAGAGTGTAAAATTCTGTTCTTGTTGTAATGAGCAGTGGACTTTAAAAAGTTATGGTCGAAGGTCGGTGATTTCCAAATCAATTGGGTCTGGCGGTGCTGAGTTTGATGAATCAAATGTTGTTGGAAACAATTTTCACAAGAAAAGGAGAGCAAAATCATTTGTATCTAGCAGAGGTGCTCGCCTTAGAAATAAACGGGCAGATCCTTTGTCTCATGTCGGTTACACTGAACTAAAGGTTACTTCTGATACCGAGTCTGAACAGGAACTTTCCTTGTCTGATGATGATGGTACAAGTATATCAGTTAGGGGTACATATGACCCCAAGAAAGATATAGAAGTTCCATGTGAACATATGGAGGCTCTCATCCTTGATTTAAATGAGAATTTGGCTTCAGAGAAACTTGGGACTTCCTCTTCTGGACTTCAACCATCATTATTTGAGCAAGGAATGCAATTGGAAAATAAAGATACTCATGACAGTAAATCTACAGCAGCTATACTGGAGAGTAGGAATGGTCTGGCCGAATTTGATTCTCTGCAGCAGGTTGAGAGAAATGATGTCAGTCCTTCCGCAGTTGAGCCTATTCCCTGTAATGAAGTTCCTGCATTATCAAATAAAACAGGATTTGCTGTTGAACACGCAAAGGAGAACTGTAAGTTATTTTCTGCAGTTGCTTTTTTATACATTCCCTGTAATGTAACACTTGGAGCTGAAGGATGGAGGAGTGCACTGTAGTCATTACGGAAAGTTGATGAAAAGAAACGATAAGCTAGTTCTTAACAGTCAAATCATCTTTATAAATGAGTAAAAAAGTCATACCTTTTTCATAGCTGAAAAATATAGGCCTATTTGATTTGAGGAATCATTTTCTGCATTCATTGTCTATTTTAAGTAACCATTACAAAAATGTCTTCATATTTTTACTTTGCTTCTTGTGTCAAAGACTTGTATGGAAAACAGTGAAAACAAGATTTTATTGTTGTCACTTTTTCCTATACAAATATTTAAAAGCAGGAAACAAGTCAAACCAAGATGATATTTTAGGAAATATTTATGAAAACAGGAAACATTTCATGAAACCTAATAGGGCTCCTGATTTTTACTATTTGAAGTTCGCAAGTTCCATGAGTAACTGACAAAAAACCTTTTGACCATTTGCTATAGATGATTTGACAACTGATGAAGTGAATTTAAAATCTAAGCAAAGGATAACCACGGGCTATGAGGAAATAATTGAGTCAGTTGATAAGCCAACAACATCTGAAGCAGGTTTAGAATCAGCCACCTTTTCTAATGATATTGGTCAGCAAAATCCCAATTTACTAGATCTTGGTGATGCCTATAAGCTAGCAGTCGGTAACAGAGGAAGACCTGGCATGCTTGTAGAACATTGGCTTGGAAAGGATTCTACAAGAATTAGCGAAGATCTGAAGATATTGCTGTCACAATTTTCATTTACTCGAGGGACCGATCTATCTGTTAATGACATCATCAGTCCAAGATTGTCTATGAACAGTGATGAAGTAAAGAATGCTGATGTTTCTAACTCTGCTGGAATGCAGATACTTCAAAGGATGATTTCACTTGAGCGAAATGAATCTGGGTTGTCTCTGGATGGAAGCATTGTCAGTGAAATTGAAGGTGAAAGTGCAGTTGACAGGCTAAAAAGACAAGTTGATCATGATAGGAAACTTATGAATGCTCTGTATAAAGAGCTGGAAGAAGAAAGAAATGCTTCTGCAGTTGCTGCAAATCAAGCCTTAGCCATGATAACTAGGCTGCAGGAAGAAAAGGCAACGTTACACATGGAAGCCTTGCAGTACTTAAGAATGATGGATGAGGAGTCAGAGTATGAAACAGAAGCTTTGCAGAAAGCTAATGACCTTTTGGTTGAGAAAGAGAAAGAGATCGAAGAGTTTGAAGCTAAGCTTGAGTTTTATAGGAAGAAGTTCCCTGATGAAGTAGTGCCGGAAAACATGGTGCAGATAAACTCTGAAATGAAGGTGAAAGAGATTGGATTGGATCATTGCATTGAAAAGGATGAAATTATCCATGGAAAGTCAGAAAGTACTGATATATCTGACAAAGTTGAAGTTCTACCCATATTGCTGGAGAAACAGAATATTCAATCTGAAAAAAATTCACCATTGGAGTTTCAAGATGAAAGGTTATATATTTCCCAACGTTTGGAGAAATTGGAGAAGCAAGTTTACTTATTCTTGAATATTCATCAATCTCGGGACAATTGGATAAATTCAGAAAATGATGAAAAAGAATCCCTGGAAAACTTAGAGAAGTTGGATAATAATATTCTAATGGACGAATCTGTTGCTTCACTTAAACTAAATTCAGATGACATGGGTGATGATTCCTCATCCAAGGAACCTCTAGTTTGCAAGAAAAGTGATGAACTTGGGTACAATGGACATAGCCCTCTTGTACTCTGTGGGAATAATGATTTATCTTCTACTCATAGTTTGGCTTCGGACTTTATTGGAAGGTTGCAAGTTCTTGAGTCAGATTTGAGTTTCCTTAAGCATAGTATCAACTTGTCGAGCAATGGAGATGAAGGACTTAAATTATTGCGGGAAATAGCTGATCACCTACAACAATTACGTCAGATTGGAATAAGAGAATTAGATCAACCTGTTGCTTGATGCTGTATATAAGGTCAGTAATTATTGCTGAAACATTAGGCAAAAAATCAAAGCATCTTTCTGTCTTCTTTTTTAAAATTATATTGATCTATTTTACTTTATCTGTTATTTTTTTGTTCCGACTTCGGACTAATTTAGAAAATGAAATTTGTCCACGATAATTATGTCCGTGCCCACGTTTAGTATACTAAGTATGGAGAAAAATGTTTGACCAAGTGATATATCTTTAGTGACTGAAGCTTCAAACGAGTGAATTTCGTTGACTTAAATAGGTATCAAATAAAAAAGATTACTTTCTAATTGGGTGTTAATTGGGAGAGTTTTTATGTTGTCGTATTTATAAAATTACTAAATGTTTATTTAAATTAAGAAATAATAAATAGCTGACAGTAAAATGGTGGGGAAGTGGGATTGATGTCAAAGACGACATTACGTTGGATAATAAAGCAAATAAAGTCAAGTTGGTGGTTGGATCCGGAAATGTCGCTGCTGTTCTGTTCAAGAATGAAAAAGATTGAGATGAAAGTATGAATTTAATGCTGAAAGTGTTGAACATTAATTATTATGTAGCCCAGATTTAGAGAAAGTGAAGTCTTGTTGAAGGAATAGTTTGTCACTTTAGTTGGCAGGTTTTTGTAATTGTTTATGGTTTAATCATACAGTCACATATATGGATAGAGTATAAGTATGACTTAAAGACCAAAACTCAAGTCATCAATGATTGAGGCCGTCTTATGCGAAGTTTAATCTTCACTCCACTTCTGTAGCAGTCTGAGTTTTAGGAACATATCATGTTGACAGATGCTATGCCAAATGGGTATTCACGATACAGAATAAAGAACCAAAATCTTGGAACCGTTTTAAGATTATGTTTCATACATCGGACATGCTTTATGAATATCGCTTTTAGCAATCCTATGCATCAGATTAAGCAATCCTGTGCATCAGATGTTACCACTTTATTTAGTATACTGTATTCAGAATGTTCACCTTTTGTATACTACATATTTTACAGATTCATACACCAATGATTTGATCGGCAACCAGGAGGAAGTGACATTGTACACTAGTGAACCAGGTTACGAAGGCTGGTTGCAACTGTACAGTAACATAGCTTGCTTTCATCCAGGATATAAGAAAATAGGATTTGGAATAATATTGAGTTTCTTTTTTCCCTTTTCTCCCCCTGCCTTTTATTCGGGGTTTCACTGAACGTTTTTGCTGCTGCAATGAGTTGACAAGGTTTTACTGTCTTGTTACAACAAAATTTTCCTTTGCCATTTGTTCCTTGTAAATGAGTGACTGCTTTTGTTTGTTTAATTGGTGTAATCTTGTCGTATTGGATTGTGTAGTTTGAGTACACAGTGAATTAACATATGTGAGAACTTTGTATATGGGCTCTATTTGCTCCGGTGTTTGTACAAATATCGGCCCAATTAGATGCATGCGTGAGGCTTTGTTAATAAATTTCTGTGTTTGATCCGGTGTGGGAAATTGATTTTTCCACCCAATGGTTTCTTCTTGTATTTCCATGACCAAATTATTTGATTAAAAATTATAATAAAGTAAATAACATTGGAAATATGTAATGTTATTATGCAAAACGTTTTAAACGTTAAATAAATTTAATAAAATTTGATTTAAAATGATAAAATTATATATTTTTAAAATTTAAAAATTAAAATAACCAAAATTTTAAATAAAAATTAATTCTAATTTTTACAATTATATGACCAAAAACATTTTTAATCAAAATAATTTGATCATTTTCATTATGGCTATGGGTGGAGGAAGAAATGAAATACACATCCTTGAAATTAATTAGGCCAAAATTTCATTTTTTTTTACATTTTTCTAAAACTTTGTATCAAGTATTAGGTTATATAAAATGTAACATACATTTAACAACCTATACAAAACTTTGTCTACTATAGACAATATTATCACTACATTTTGTCTAATATAGAAAATATTGTCAAATGATCACTTGGGTTACCCTAACTTAATTAAAAAAAAATGTAATTGTTTGTTCTCTTATATCCTTGGAAAAAAAATGTAACTCTCAATTCACTTGAGAGTGAAATATTTATTTAATAAAAAAATGTAACTCTCAACTCACTTGATATTGAAATATTTATTTAATAGTCACTCTTATGTGTTCGATCAATGAATAATTGTTTTTGAGTTCTTAGTTTTATTCTAGTGCGTCTAAGGATATTGTGTTCATAGGTGAGGAGAAGAAAGAATAGTCTCAAGTTATTATTATACTGGGTGTGACCTTAACCGCTATAAAAAGGAAACTTTTTATATTGGCTCTGGAACCAATATAAAAAGCAAAAACTTTCTATACTATTTGTATCTATATCGATTATTGTTACATGTGAAACAATTATTTAGATATGTGTGATTTTTTGTTGTAGTTACAGCTATACTATATTATGTATTCATTTTTATTGTATTAGTACAAATAATTAGATATATAAATTTTGAGTGTTTTTATTTTGACTTTTCAAAATTATTAGTCAAGATATGTCATTGTTTTAGCTCATTATGTAATTAAAAATAATAATTACGTAATTTAAATTAATGTAATTTCTTTGCATCAAATTTGTAGGAGATAGAGACAAAAATTGCTAGTGTTTTATTAAGAAAAGAAAATAACCTACTAGTGAGTAAAGAAGAATATTAGAGTAACCAATGTATCATGTGGAAGTATTACGCTCATTAGTCTCACATTGTTTAAAAGTTGAGGTCTAATGCAATTTAAATAATTCTTCATCCTTTCACCCTCTAAGATATTTTTAAGAATAAAAGCCTGATAAAGTTCTACGCTTCAAAGCAGTCACAAAATTGTGATGAAGTTCCACGCTTTGATACGGACAATACCTTGAATTGTCGAGATTAATGACATAATTAAGTCTCATGATAAGCTAGGTATGTATCATACCCATTATAGTTTTCTTATATTGTTCTTCAACTTGTTGATGAAGATAATATTTTGGCATCTAGTTTTATCCTTTAAAAAAAAGTTTTTTAACTTAAAATCATTATTTTATCAATTTTACCCTTCAAGTAACTGTTTTTTAAAAAATAAACAGTTTTCTTTCTCAATTTGACATTTTTTTTCAAACTTAACAAATTTTTAATTAAAAAATTAACAAGAAAACTCTTTATAATTAAACTATAAAAAATATTTATATTTAATTTTATAATTATAAGAATAAAATATTATTATTAATTTTATTATTTGTTACTAAGAAAGAAAAGTAAACAGAAGTAGTGCATGTATTTTCAATAATTATATATAATTTTTTTAATCTTTCCATAAATATGACTCTTTTTAAGTTATCATTATTTTTGTTCTTAATATTGAAATAAGTAACACGTTATATGTACCTTTGCCCATCTTATCTGTAATTAATAAATACGTCAAGATTCACACATATCATCTTGAATATTCACGGTATTTTTTCTTCCTTCAACACAACATTTCACGGGGCATTTTTTTACAACAACTAAACTCATGTTTTTTAATATATAGAAATAAATTTAAAGACAAATAAGACATGAAATCCCATTGTTACTTTCTTATAATTTTTATTTTAAATTGAAACTTCTATTTATAGATAAATAATTAATTTATTATAATAAATATTAATATATTTCATTCTTAATATTATAAGAAAAATAATTATAATTTTAATATAAAATTTTAATCACATTAATTTTACTTAAATTTTATTAATGATTGAAATAATTATCACACATATTTATTAAATAGAAAATAAACATTAATATTTAATTAATTTTGACAATGAATTTTAAATTTAAAGAACAATAATTAAACGATGGAAGGTTTCTTTTAAAACTAATTATATATTAACATATATTTTTTTTAATAAATACATGACTAGTACTAAATATTAATTTCTAAACTTGTGCTCGATTATGTTAATTGTTAATAGATTTCAAACAAATTTAATTACATTAAAAAATATATATTCATATTATAGTTTTTTATTATACTAAAAATAAATACATTTATATTTATTATATTAAATCAGCTATTTATCATTATTTTTAATTTTATAATTCAAACTATTAAAATTTGATATTCTTAATATCTTTACGATTTTATTTTAGTCAAAATTTCAGTTTATTTAAAATATTTAGCTAAAATCAAATATAAATTATTTTCGTGCATCTAACAAACAGTTTTTTGATATTTTTGTAATGATTTTTTTTTTCCTGTAGAACGTGTTTTTACATGTGTTAGTGTGTGCGGAAATTTATGACACATCAAGTTGGTTTGTATTTATGTCTTTGGTTTGACTAATAAAGTTGGTCTATAACATTCTATTTTTTCCACTTTTTAAACCGCGTGAATATGACTAAGAAACACGATACTTGAAAATAATGCAGTTACATGCAATGTGAAAATTGTGTTTTATTTACAGAAAATAATAAAAAATCACATAAAGTGATATTTTATTTACTCCCTTTATCTATATAATAAGTAACACAAATTATGTGTCCCAATCGGCATTTGTTTTATAAAATGACGGTGTTTTAACATGAATCTCCGTAAAAATTAAAAAATTAATGAGAAGTAAAATTTGGTTTGTAAAATTTATAAAATAATAAAAACAATGAAGCTTATAAAATATATATAATTAAACGTAATAGAAGAAAAAAAAAACGAACTTGTTAATTCATATATATGTGAGAAAAAAGGAAAAAAAAAACAGAAACTAGTAAATCATAATACAATTAGTTTAACACATTTACCTTATATGTATTACATGGTTTTTGAGTTGATACACATGTATACATCATGAGTTTGAGTATGAATAAAAATATTATAAATTGACTTTTTATAGTAATCTCAACTTGTTAACTAACATTCTACATGGTAACTTGACGGTATACACTTTGCTAATAATTATATGGAAAATAATTTTTTGACTACTAAATTTTAATAATTTTCTTTTTTTTATAATTTTAAGTGTAATTTTTTAAGTGATTTTCATTCTTTTATTTTTTCATTTTTAATATTTTAAAATTATTTAAAATATGTTATTTCATATTGTAAGAGAATGTTGTCGAAATTTAGTAATCAAAAATATCATTGTTTTAATTATATTATCTGTTTGAAGGTGGACTTAATTAAAATAAGATTAAAGTATGTGAATGGGTTAGCACATATGAAAGGAAAATTGGGGTGTTTGATTTAGACTATCTGCACCGACAAATCCAAACCGTGGATTTTATTCTGGTCAACTCATTATATTAGGGTTACATCATATATATATATATATATATATATATATATATATATATATATATATATATATATATATATATATATAATACAACCATGTTCAATATATTCTTTCAAACTTTCTCTTCCTTTCACTCTTTGATATGATGAAGATGAAGATGTGTTTGGTCCTCACAGCAATGATTCTGGTGTTGAGTTTGCAGAAAACAAGTGGAGCAAGAAGATTAGAGAACGTAGTTCTGTTCCATTCATTGCAAAGAGGACCTGTGCAACGGTCTGAGAGAAATCCCTGTTCCACTGTGCCTGGTCGCAGTAAAGGAAGATGCACCGTCGGTGAAATCCATGTTCATGCTCAGCCTCAACCTCATGCACCACCATTTTTTTCCAACTCTGAAGCAGAACGATGATATCATATCATATCATATACCACAAAAATATCTTCCTCTGGACCTCAAAAAATACCAACTCTGTCAAAACTTACTCTAGTCAGATACAACAACTTATTATTACTGCTTCATGTATTTTTTTTTTATACGATCATAGTGCATTGATTCTTTTCTTTCATTTATTTTTTTTAAATTTGATATTAGTAATTTAAAATTAATCAAATTTATATACAAATATAATTATATTAACATTTAATTATTCTTTAACTTTTGACAATATTATTGTTCTGGTACATCTAAAGTCTCTTATGATTTACGCCTAAGCCGATGTCAAGCGCTTTCTTCTTTCACTCTTTAAGACGTCTTATAAGTATAAAATTGTGACAGAGTTTTATCCTCCAAATTAGACAAAATCTGAAAAAATATGGTGGTTGATTCTAACGATGTTGCGAAACTTACTGCCGGAACTATTATCACCAAAATAAATTTAAATATTATTTTCAGTTTTATAAGTTAATTATTCTACAACTAATCAATTTTAAATTTTAATTAATGCTAATTTTTATACTAATTAAATAAAAAATATTTTTGTAATTTATTATGTTATTTAATGAGTTTCATTTGTTTTTCTATCATTATTCTAATCAAATTTATACAAACTTTTGATTTGCTTTCACACACTTTTTCTTCATCCAAACAACAATTCATTTTCTTTCTATTCTCTTTCTCGTTTCCTTTTCATTCCATCCTCTCTCCCAACCAAGTGAGGAAAAAAAAATGAGTTGACATAAATTCTCTTATATAGTGTTAAATGATGCTTCAAATAGGTTTTTGTTTTGTTTTCCGTGTTTCCCGTTACATGTTCCTCTACATGCATCACTTTCTTTATCTCTATCTCTTGCTATCAAATTTTTGGGGTGATGAGATACGCATGCATGGCGTGTGTGTTTATTATAAGAGCATTGAAATGGCACGTGTTGGACTTATGAACGCGTTGGTTGACTTTCTCATCGTTAATGTTCACGAAGTCAACTTCTTGCAGAAGATTAACTGTGCATGCATGGGACCATTTCCACGTAATTTCGTATCACCACTTTTTCTGCTCCTAACACCAACATTAAATACTTAACTTTATACTATATATTTATTCAGAGTGTAAACAAATATTTTCAGCTAAATAATTACGTTGATATTTAAATTTAATCTTCTTCTCTTATTAAGATAATATCATCAAAAGCCATTAATCGAGTTTTTCATCTGATTAAAGAAACCTTCTTTGAATTCTTAGTAAGTCTCTAAATAACTCCCTCATACATATACATTCCTATTGGTTCACCATAAAGTAATCTTCTTATCCAAACTATTTTTTCTGCATAGTTAATGTTTAGAGTTAATAAATTTGAAAGAAAATGTAGTTGTGTTTTCATTCTCTTTCCCTTTTTTTTTCTACCTTGTTCACCATTCTCTTGATCCAAATAAAGCTAATAATAAATAAACACTAAAAGTTAATAAACTTTTGCTAGTAGTAAAATTAATTTTTTTATTGATAAGTTTAGTGATGGTTTTTACTATTTACTTCACATTATTTTAAAATAGAAAAATAAATGAAAAATGATTTTTTTGTTCCAAATATATTTCTATTTTGAAAAAAAGGAAGAAAATAAATAAGTGATACATTTTTTAATTCTTAGCCAGAATTTATTTTTTGTATTTTAATCAAGTTTTAGATATAATAACTTTTAGAATAAAAGATAAAATGAGAAATTTGTAAACAAATGTTTTTTTTATCCGTACACGTTTATATAAATAATATATAGCTCACTGACTTAAAAAAAAAACAACAAAATAATGAATTGTTTTAATATTAACATACTTTCATATAAGACCATATCGCGATATTATTTTTCTCTATCTCTTATACATTTTAAAATTTCTAAAAGAAGCAACGAAAAATAAACTATCTGGATGAAAAAAAAAAGTCATCATCTGATGAGAAAAAACTCATGTTAAATGACTAAATCAGATCTAGAGAAATTGATTTTTGTTTTTGTATTATCCCTTAGTCTCTTTATTATAATACAATAATTTTAATTCATTTTTAAAAATAAAAATTACTATACATCAACATATCTTAAAAATACAGTAAAAACACTATATTAAATTCAGGAGAGGATTCAAATTTGGAAGAATACTATGCGTGAAGAGTTTTCGATAAGTGATCACTATTTTTAACTATAAATAATTGTCTTTATAACTATTAAGAATAACACGTGATCGAAAAAAAAAATCAAAAAACAAAACCCTCTCTGTCAATGATCAATTATCAAAGATACCCGAAAACCGTAAACTTTTGTCCCTTTGTGAGAACAGTAGGGGGAAAGAATCAAGAAGACTGGATATGGACGTATCATTCTGCACAAACTAAATTTTTATTCCAAAACCGACCAACCCTTAAACTCCATTTTCCCTAATCAAACTCATTCTTAGCTTTTTTTTAAATAAAAAAAAAGAAGTGAACTTAAAAAAAAACTTGTGAAAGATCAAACCGTAACAGAACATGAAACATTAAAACTAACAACATGGGATTAGATTACATTAGACATGAACATGATGCTGAGAAGAAAGGAGGTTTCTTTCGAAGGTATTCTATTACAAATTCGTAGTATATAAAAGGTACATACTTCATCTCCTTCTGATACTTGATAATGGTGAGAATGTGAGTATTGATCTGGAAGTAGTACAAGGCTGAGAAATGAATTAATGTTTGTGGGGGCATGAAAATTGAAATGGTGAGGAAGAGAAGGTGCCAAAAGAATGGTGGGGGCATGTGCTCCAACCAAGTCACATGGTGAAGCTCAGAAGTGAGCCAAAAAACTATAGTACCGCATATAATTGCAAACTCATTTAAGGCAAGGCAAAAGAACTGTTGCTTCAGACACACCTGTTCTTGTTCTGTGTCTCTGTGTGTGCTCTCTTCTCTTCCAACTTCCAACTAAGTAACCAATAACTAATCACAATGCTAATGTTTAATGTTGTTCACATTTGCATTTCTAATTTTCCAACACTCACCCCTTAGCTGTCTGTCACCTTATATCAGTATTCTTATATTATACTCTACTCAACCTCACTGCTTCATTTTTATTTCAAATCTAACTCTCATTTTTCTTTGGTGCTGTTGAAATGGTCCAGAACTAATTATTATGCATTAGACCCAACAAAAGAAACTATTCACACATCACATACATACTTAGGTAGAAGAGAGCATCAGCAGCAGTAGCAGGATGAGGTACACCTGATTGAAGACCATTTCATTAGCATCGGAAGAAGTGGACTCAATTTGTTGCTATCCAAGGACCAGACCAGACCACTGTTTTTGCTTCTAAATTTTGTGTACCAAAATATCTAACATATCTTCACCTTGTATTCCTGTTTCACATTTCTGCTTCTAATTTTCTCTGTCGTCTCTTCTTAATTATTTCATTTTAAAATTTTAAACTAATTTATTCCTTCATCTTTCGAAATACGTGAATTTAGTCATTTTAATCAAATTTTGTTAAATATATTTGATAATTCAAGTGCGTTTCATACTAGTATTTGACTTAACATCAAAGCAAAAATATGTCAAACAGTATAAACAACTCAAATACAATCACAAAATGCGTACGAAACATCAAACAAACCTAACAAAATGTGATTAAAATAACTAAATTCATGTATTTCAAAAGATGAATGACTAAATTGGTTCAAAGTTTCTAAATATACTAATTCCAAAATTCACTTAAAACCAAAACATATTTAACCATTTTATGTGTCTATGTTTGAAGAGATTATTTTTGTATCGTGTGAGAAAAACTTAAGACGCGTGTTGGTGCGGTTTGAGAGAGGAGATGAAAGGATGAGGGAGGACCTACAAGGAGATGGGATTGTGGAAAAGCAAAGGAAAAGTAAGGATTGGAATTTAAGCAGGCATAGGAAGTGTGAGACCCTAACCACCCATCATGTTTGAGGAAGTGAGACACAAACACAATGGTTTTACAATGTTATTATGTAAAGATGTTATGATGGGGAATCTTAGAAAGAGGAGAGGGGTTGTTCCCCTTAAAAGGCAAAACCAAAGAGGTTATTGGTGTGTATTAGAGGAAGGAGACAGAGGCCATGGCTGTTGCATGTGACCCACACACAACACAAAGCTTATTACTTACCATTTCAAAGTACGTAAGTTTGACTTGTTTTTTGTTGATGATGATGATGATGATGAGGGTTTTCAAATTACAGTTGGAAATGGACTGGACAACACTGAGGGCATGCATGTGAAGCATTGGGTCCATGCTTCCTTTTAATCAAGGAAAATGATAAGTAAGAAAATGTTCACTGTCTTTTCTCACTACAAAACCAACAACACTCACCCCATCATTCTCTCTACTCTTCTCAATGCCACCTTCCTATTGCTACTACCTATGTAATCCTCTCCTACTATTTCACTCACATCAACCATATCAACAAATTATAATACATTAATTCCACTCAAAAGTAACCTTACCATATCTAAAATTTAATCACAATATAATATATGTAAAGTTAGTGACGAATCTGAACCTGTATTTTTAAAGAATTTAAAATAATACATTCAAAATTTGTATTATTAATATAATAAAAATATGAATATAATTTTAAATATAAAAGAATTTACACACATACATAAAATATTTAAGTATATAAATAATTGTCCTTAGTTGTTTAAGATCATCCACTAATAATTAAGTTTCTTGAGATTTTTTATCAAATAAAACAGTACTAAAAGTAATTAAATCAAAGCTAAAATTGTTGCAAGAAATTCATCTTTCATTTTATTTTGTAATATATATATATATATATATATATATATATATATATATATATATATATTTATGTGTGTTTTTTTTTT
>Ga0209589_1007251_pt1 | contig 17907 bp, 6 predicted proteins | sample CowpeawhiteBW_FD_187525 | JGI IMG/M metagenome (GOLD analysis project Ga0209589, IMG submission 187525) | Root nodule microbial communities of legume samples collected from California USA - Cow pea white BW (SPAdes) (version 2) | ecosystem: Host-associated > Plants > Roots > Nodule | place: USA...
TATTTAGGGCTATGGCCCATGTATCTCTTTCTGTATTTCTACGCTACACTCTAAATTGTATTCGTATTCAGCTATGTTACTTCTTGGCATCGTGGTGTGCCTAGTTTTGTAGGGGCGATGTTGGAAATCCCAGGACTGCGTTGTTATGCTATCTTATGTGTGACGTTTCCTTTACTTGCGTTTATAAATTAAATGGGACGTTACACATGGTTAACAAAATTAACTTGGATAATAGGATAAATATAGATCTATTATATTCAGACTCAATAAAATATATTAATAAAACACTAAATCGGTAAATAAAATAAAAATATGAAAAAATTATATTTACCGAGTAAGATATTGAACGGGTAAGTAAGATAAAAAAGATTGCGAAAAATCTATTAGTATTCAGATTCAAAAGAAATGATAAAAATATTAATCTGATCAACAAGATAAACTATATATTTATAATAATTAGAGTAAATAGAATAATATTAAAATTAAATTAAAAAAAAATGTAAAAACACCTAAAAATGTTTATTTATTATTTTTTGAGTCATCGAGAGAATATTTATACAGAAATTTGGTAATCTATAACAATATATAAGGAAATTTCTCTTTTTGTGTCCACATTTCAAAATACCCATTTTATCCTTTAAATATAATAATTTATTAAATTTTTAAAAATTGACCGTTACTTTTATAAAATTTTTATAAAATCGGGTGTCTCTGCTTCTTCTCTTCGTCTTTATTTATTAATAGTTATTATTTCATCTGTTATCATATATTTCAGTTCATTTTTAATAAATATAATTTTAATTTATATATTAACTTAATAACATTACAATATTATCATCTATTAATATAATAACACGCATATTTAAAGAATGCATATACACAGGCGCTATCACGCATCCTTGTGTTTATGCTAGTTAAAATAATATAGATAGCCACATATATTACATTCAGATACAATAAAATAAAATAAAATACCTATCTATAATATTTAGAATCAATAAAATAAATATAATAAAATATTAATTTGGGAAAAAAATACACGTAAATATAATATTCAAAATCAATAACATAATATTAGTGAAGTGATGAACAAAGAGATACATATGTTATTTTTGTTGATCCATTATGATATCATGCAATCCTATTTAATATGGTGCGGAACAAAAAGTTGTTCGTAATGATGTATGCAAAGCTGCTTTATTTCTCAAAACAGAAGAACATGATGTAAATTTCAAATTTTAAATATACTTTGGTGGTTCAAATTTCAAATTTGTTAATCGTTTTTTTTGTTCTTTTTAATGGAGACAAATTTGGTAATGAACTTATGACTTGTGCCGAGATGCGAATTACCTGTCCCAAACGGAGTCGGTTGGGACCAAATTTTGAAAAATTTATGAAAGGAAGTGATAAAGTTGGTACGAAACGAACGAAGTCACCGCTTGCACGAGCACTGATCCACTGACGTAGCCTCCACCTGTTACCATACTCCATAGCTGAACTGGCCAACCAACATTCTCCACATCGTACACCTGCACGCGAGAATCACGTGAACTCTGCTAAGCTTCACACTTCACACACCTCACTGAAAGCAGCTGCATACCGACGCAATGGCACGAATCGTAAATATGAAGCAATGAAGGGGCAAAGTCTATAAATTCAAGTTCAGTTGCTTTTTTCTCCCTATTCCAAAACTATATCCCGCGTTTCAAACAAGCCAGGTAGCTAGAAAAAGGCGTGAGAAGTGCGGTCTCTCACCGCACGCACTACCACTGTCTCACTACCTTACGCACCCGTTATCATCTCAACGTATCTTCTTCGCACATTCTCACGGATCTAACTAACTTCTCGCCATGAATCGCAACCACGACCCCAATCCGTTTGATGAGGAAGAAGTGAATCCTTTCTCGGTAATCTAATCCACTCACTCTCTTTCCATGTCTATATTTAGTTGTTTACAAGATTTCCTCAATCGGATCCAACAGTGTTTTCGCTCTGAATTTCTGTTTAACGGTATTAGTATAAATATAGAACTGCTTAGGTGACTTGTTGTTTGATCTGGATCTGTCGTTGATTTGCGACGCTATGTCTTCGTTTCGAATTTTTGTTGTTGTTGTTTTGCTGCGGACGCGATTATTTGAGAAGGAGTGCGTTCTGAATCGTAGTGTGTGTCCTGAATCGCACCGACACGAGAAATCGGTGCGGGACTTAGTGTAGATTTTGTGGAGGACTTGGATCTGGAATTGTTATAGGTTTGTGGTTCGGTTACGGTTTTTTCCGACGTGCTCAATTGAGTGAATCCGCGAATTGGAAAATGTGCGCTGAATGAAATGGTTATTCGATGCTTAGCTGTTAGCTGCAGTACGGTGTTTTTATTCTTTGTTGTTGTTCAATGTCGGGAACATCCGTAATTGCAAAGGGTGAGTGAGTTAATTGGAATTAGCCAATAAGTGGATTTTTGGTTTGAAATGATTGATGCTGCATAGTTGTCTTTTGTTTGCTCAGTTTTGCGCACAACTGAGTAGCTCAAGTTACTCCGCATGCTAGTCTATTAGGACAAGCATAGCCTAGATGAAGTGTTGGGTTGGGTTTGCTGAAGGCAAATGAAGAATTGTAGTTTGTTAGAATTTGTACATGCTTTTTCTGCTGTATTAAGCGTCTTTTTTGTGAACCGTTAAGTCCCTCGGACCAATGTATTATAGAAGCAAAATATGTCGTGGGATTGTAGATGTACTATTCAAATTCCAGTTATATGAAAAGAATAAAAGTTTAATGACATCTCCATTGTGAATTTGTATGTTAGAAGTTGCTCTAAAGTGTGGTTGTGTGATAGGTTTGGTGGCTATGCATTTCATTTAGTTAGCAGGGTGCTATGTGCTAGTTTGCTCTCACTTGCTACATTGCCTAAATGCGATGTTTATCATTTACAACAGAACATAACCGAGGGGTTGGTTTTGGCATGAGTTCTGAGTTAATTTAGCAGCATGTGTGTTTACAAGAGATATTTAGTTAGTTGAAGACCTTGTAAATTCTGACGAACTAACTTTAAATTCTCATTTTGGAACACATTTGTGAAATAACGTTGACATTATAACTGTCATCTCTTGTGCAATTTTCTAGTTTTGAAGGCTTCATATTTAATGTTTATTGTTTGATTTAATTCACGGTGTGTGTGTGTTTTTTTTTCATGCTATTGGTTCTTACAGAATCGTGCACGTAGTCCACCAGTAGCATCTGAACCACTGGGCTATGGTCAAAGACATGATGCTACAGTTGATATTCCTTTGGATACTACAAATGTAATGTCATTGCTAATTCAGAGACTTTCTCTTAAGACTGTAAGATTATTTTTGGATGGGCTGATTTTATTCTCCATGATATTTTATAGGACTCGAAGAAAAAAGGTCAAGAGCTAGCAGCTTGGGAAGCAGATTTAAAACGGAGAGAGAAGGTAGATTTTATTTACAATTAAGCATTATTTTTGTTGATGTCATCAACAGTGATATACCTATATTCCCTTAGCTGATTGATTGTACAAGTCTTGCTCTTGCCACTGTTAATTTTATCCTATACTTTTTTGTTGATTTTATGACCCTTTGAAAATGCATCTGTAGGAAATAAAAAAAAGAGAAGAGGCTGTTTCTAGAGGTGAATGACAAAACCTCACCATGTTGGCCCTTCAATTGTGTCTATATTTATGCTGAGTTAATAACATATTTTTCTTGTTTGAAAAATAAATATGCTTATCAGCTGGTGTTCCTGTTGATGATAAGAATTGGCCTCCACTTTTCCCAATCATTCACCATGATATTGCAAATGAGATACCAGTTCATGCTCAGAGGCTGCAATATTTGGCCTTTGCAAGTTGGTTAGGTATGATGGCTAACATATTTTCTATTTATTCATTACAAGGTTCGTGGATTACATGCTGGTTACTGGGTAGTATAACTTATTATTATGTGTCTTCTTTTTTATTTAGTATTTAGTGCTTCTGGTAGTTCTGCCAAATAGAAGTGTTTTTCTCGTAATCATAACTTGGGGCTATACTTAGATTATCTAATGAAGGATTGTATAGAATGAAAAATTCCGGAACACAATCTGTTTTTTCTCTAATAAGTCGAGAATCTGACATGTGAAACCTAACTTGTAAAAGGCTGTCCATTCGTACATATGTGCAATTTTATGTGTAGATTGAAGCCATCTGCAAATTTTGAATTCTTCGTGTAACCATGAATCAGAGTGATATGAAATTGTGTAATCATGTAGTTCTTCAATCTGAATCATGATTTTGACTACATTGAAAAATACTTTACTGTGAATTGGATATTTTATTAACGATTGGAGGAAAATTTGCGTTGCATAATGTGGGAAATAACTGGGATGGTTAAGAAAAATAAATTACACATTCCCCAAATTAGAGGGAAGAAAAATAGCTATTGGATGTCGTGAACTCCATCATTTTAAATTTTATTCCTCTGCATTCTATTACTTTCCATCAGTCCAAACATATTAGTAGAAAGAGGTGCTAGGAGTGTTTTATGTTGCAATCATCAAGAGCCTCACTAATAATTTTTTAAAATGCATTCCTTGTTTATAGACACTTTTAACTTCATAGACACACTTGTAAGTTGTAAACACAAACGTCCCCTGTAGGTTTCCTTATTTTTTTCCCACGTCCTAGGCTCCTTTATAAACTTATATGTATCTGATTATTTTTCTTCCACTTATTATGTGGTATCTTGGCAGGAATTGTTCTCTGCCTTGTTTTTAATGTAGTTGCTGTAATTGTCTGTTGGATCAGAGGCGGTGGTAAGCTCATTCTTCTAAACTTGGTATATTTACAACTATCTAGTTTATTGATGTGAGTTGGACCTTAATGCGAAGCTGACAATGTACAGGTGTTAAAATTTTTTTCCTTGCGGTGATATATGCCCTAATGGGTGTTCCCCTTTCATATGTTCTTTGGTACAGGCCTCTCTATCGTGCAATGAGGTAAGCTGTGTTGTTCTTTCCTAGTCCTTACCTTGACAAGCATATCAGCACCACCTAAGCACAAAACGATTTAGGTGTAGTACAGGGTCTCTTTGTTTGTTACAGGCAAGAGAGACTTCATAATTTAGTGCATTTTTTTTGTGAAAAATCTATTTTCCTGGATATAATTGATTATTAATTTTTACAATCTCTCTCTGGAAGCTGGTATTAACACAGTGCTTATTTTTCTTAAATAATCTGATTAGAATAGGCAGTTGGTTGTGCAAATGGTTCGAGCTCATGATTGTCTCTAATATGCAGGACGGATAGTGCACTGAAGTTTGGTTGGTTTTTCATGTTCTACTTGGTATGTTAATCTATATTACATTATACTTGCTTCATACTACCGAGATAGTGTCATTAATTCTTTTATTATTTTGGCTTGATGCAGCTTCATATTGCATTTTGCATATTTGCTGCAATCGCCCCTCCAGTTGTTTTTCATGGGAAATCATTGACGTAAGTCCTACAAATTGTATTACACAGTTCACTTAAATTTTGTGAATTTTTTTTTTTTTTTTTCTTTTTCTTTTATCTGGTTGCTATTGGGTGTGTACTTTTTGAATAAAGTATGGTTTAAAAGCAAGTGCTGATAATAAAATGGTTTAAAAGCTAAGTCACCCCAAGGATGGAAATTTTAAAAGCTTGCGTTCCAAGACTGTACTGGTTTGTACTAGTGATAGGCTTTTTCTTTGTATGATGGAGGAAGTTTTGCTAAAATTGGATGTTTTGTAACCAAAGGTTCTTTTTCAGCTTGTTTGAAAAAATGCCCTTAAAACACATGAGTGTAAGGGAATGATAGGAAATTGTAAGTTTTCTGGAGGTTTGTTTGGGCCAGTTTTTTCCATTATGTAGGCATATGCAAGCAATGAACATCATAGTGTTTTTATATGTTTATTGGTATTTTGTCATATCATTCAAATTGAGATGGGGAAGAAAACACTGCTGGATTCTAAGAATGATCAAACCCTTCATAAATTTATCAACAAGTTTTTTTCTGTCACCCTTTTCCTTAGTCGTTTGTATTAGTAAATGTATACACGAGTATATTTCGTTTTAGGTACATTTCAATTAATTCATTTTACATTTCAGGGGCATCCTTGCTGCAATTGATGTCTTCTCAGACCATGTATTGGTTGGGGTAAGTTGTATTCCATGTACACATAACTATTTTTGTGATGGGTGAAATTGTTAGCTATGTTTTATAATATCATAATTTAATATTAATGAGCCATGAGCATTTTATTTTCTAAGGTTGCAATTGATATGGTTAAGTGTTTTGTTTCAAATAATATTTGCATGATGGTTGAATACGTCTTCTTCCCTCAGAATTATGATGTCGTGTGCAATTTATTTGCACTAAGTTTCATGGGGAGTTGGAGAATGTTGAAGTAATGATGGTTTGATTGACTTTGTCTGAGAATAGAGAATGATTGTCATAAGGATCAGGATATAAAATTTGCGGGAATTGGACATTTACTGAAATAGATTGAGTGCTGCTCAGCTTTCAGTAAGGCTAGGTAAAGTCTGCGCTTGCTGTTGTGTTATGTTTTCACACAACAGTTTAGGTGCCGTGAATTATCAAAGGACGGGTGGAAAAAAAACATTTGATTTCATTTATCAAATGTTAAAGTAGCCGGAAAAATGAAAAAATCCTATCCCTTTGTTATTTTGAATTTGTGGTCTATAATGTAGGTAAAATCAATTTTCTTATACTTTTTCCCTGTGCTTACTTGTTTGATGGTACGAATCTTTTGTATTGTTGCAGATTTTCTATTTGATTGGATTCGGGATGTTTTGCTTGGAGGCTCTTCTAAGCTTATGGGTACTCCAGGTAAGGGACATCTCCATTGATTTGAATTCTCTTTTTTCTATTCCCACGAAATAACCTTAGAACTTCTTTTTTTTCTTTTAAATTTTTTATTTCATTGTGGTTTATATGGCGTTGTCGCATATAAACAACAGACTCGCGGGGGGTTACTTTAAATGATGAACTAGTGCCTGGCCATTTTAAATTTAATATAATATGATTAAAAATATATACCTTTATATTATAATGGGTGAAATCACTTTCAATATCACTGTTGTATACTCATCTAATCTAATCTTTTCATCAAAACTTGAATTTTCTCAATGTATTAAAGAAAGTTGAGGTCCAACAATATTAAGAATGAGAATAATAAAATGCTGTTTTACTAATAAAGGACTGACATCAGGAAAAACACACGATTTATGGTAGCAACTACATGATTTTTTTATGTATTATTTATTGTAAATTGTATATAATACTTTATCAATAGCGAGTTGCTGACTTTTGATGGTCCGTAACTTAAGAATTAATGTCAGTTATATTTGTGGGAGATATCAAGTATTGAAGAATATTGGTGATACACTTGTACTTGCTTTATTTTACACTAATGAAGAAATAATTTAATATTATTTTCTAATATAAATCATTTCTAATTAACGATTTACTCATGTAAGTTCAAAAGCAAAAGTCCTTCCTAAAATTATAATACAAAGAGAAATATGTCTCTTATAGTTTTAAAAATAAATGATGTATATATTATTTTATAAAGTATTTTATGCTGTCATAGAAATAAATAAAAGTTTAATTCCATGTAGTTATGAAAATCTCAAATTGCTTTTTAAAGGAAAAAGAAATCTCAAATATTAATTGAAGATGATATTGTGTTTTCCATGTTTATTGGCAAACAAATGCCTAAATATTCTTAAATAAATTACTTAAGGAAATGATGTTCACTTAATTTGATTAAACATGTATAGCTATTTTCTCCTCAAAATATAGATATTAATTTTTAAAATGAAATATGTGTTTGAATATAAAATCATCTTTTAAAAATATTTATAATAAAATCTTTTTATCTTCATTATTGTATATTATCTGTCAAAAAGTGACTGGTTGAAGTGGAAGTGAACTATAACTTTAGATATAACTTACTTTCAATATCAAGAAATCTATAGATACTCCATCAAATAGAGAGAAATATTATGTTGAACTTTTTATCTCCGTGTATGTAAACAACAATTATATTTTCCTATAAAACTCAAACCTCTTACTATGTAAAAATGAATGAAAATTATTAATGACGTATCTATGTTTTGTACTATGCAATTTAAATTTTTTATTTTTGTTAGTGAAGAAACACTTTATAATTGTTTTTTTAGTAAAAGTATATCATATAAATTATTTGTTTATTAATTTTTGTTAAACATTTTGAAAGATATTAATTATATCAATTGAATTTACCTATTATAACTAAAAGTTATTTATTCAACAATAAAATATAGATATACTTAAAATGTTATATTACATGCAGATATAAAAATCAACAATAATTTAACTGTACGTGTTATAAAAATCTTAAATACTCTTGACTGAATAAAAAATAATTTAATCACTCATAAAATTTGTTTAAATAATTTCATTAATTTATAAAAAGTGGTGTGGGCCTTTAGTTTTGTTATTGTTAAATAGATTATATATGACTGGAATGACCTTGTTCAGTTTTCTTGGGGGGTGTGGCCTTTTTCAGCATTAGTTTTGATTTTAGTTATATTGACTGGTTCAAAACTTTGATCTCCATGTCCTAAGATGAACTCATTTTCTTTTTTTCCTTTGTCTTTCTTCCCAAATTACTTTTAGATTTTTAAAGTTAATAAGCAGTAAAAAAAGAAAATGCCTTAACTAAATTATTTGTGAACCATCTGAAACTCGATTTAACTATGTTTTACAAGATTTATAAAAGAGATGGATTGAAGGAGTATAAGTTTACAGTTTGATTATCATAGTGTTCTAATAGAAGAATTTAAGTAATCCTAATGGGGGCAAAAGAACGAGATTTGGGGATATGCTTAAACCAAACTGGAAAATGAAAAGGTTAACCTCTGTTTTGTGCATATAGTTCAAAATGGTCTAGTCTGGTTTTGAAACATTGGGGGATGGGATGATTAGAAGATACAATTTTTATTTCTTTTAACTGCGATCTCTGGCTATAACTAACTAGGGACTACACCAACAATTAGCCAAAGACAGTCATAGCTTTTTTTATGCATATTTTTACTTCAGCTTCATTGACTTGCCCACGAAGTATTATAGAATACGTGTTTAACATGGTTGTTTCCTTTTCGATTGTGTCTGCAGAAAATATACATGTATTTCCGAGGGCATAAGTGAGACTGTTCTCAGGATTTTGATCCGACGGCTTTGATAGTGTTGTCACTTCCCAGTGTGGCTTCTTAGCATATTCTTTTTGTCTATCCTCTTAATTTTGTCATACAATATCTTCGTGTGTAATATTGGTTGTGTTCTTTGTAGTCACTGTACCTGGGTTTAGCTTGTACTATACTGTGTAATGTATTTTCCTCCGCTAAAAAGAGAATCTGCCTTCGATAGGCAGATATGTAGTGTATTTTCTGTGAAGTATTATTGTAGTTGTATTGCAGTTTTGATGCGCCTTAAAAAAGATAGCTCTCCAGTAAAAGGGTAAAATCACTCGTATTATTGTCCGTGATTAAATCTGTTTTTACTTTCGTACGACTAATCGTGCGTTTGGGGTAACACTTATTTTTCAATGGCAAATGACACATACCAAAGAGTTGGATCCTTATCAGCATGTTTGTCACACCTTGCTAGCTATAACCTGTTTCACGGTTATCGCACACATATTCGATAATTTAATTAGTTACATTTTCTTGGTGGGGATGAGTTGAGCATCCACTTACCTGCAGCACTTTATATTTATCCGTGTTGTTCGAAAAATGTTTGTTAATACGTATTGTTTCGGTTTTTCCCATTTTAGTACGGGAGTATTATCATGATCAAATTCAGTTTAGAATTTTGTTTATGTTTCTTCTCCTCAATATTCAGTTTAGAGTATTATGTTGATGTCAAATTCAGATTTTTATGCAAACCATAAAAAAGGTAAAATAAAACTGTGCCGATAAAAAGAATTGAATAAGCAAGAAAGCTGGACGCCACCAGCCGCACCAGCAAATGAGATCTGGTTTTCTGTGGCTCGTGGGTAAGCGTTACTGTGTCTACGAAAGTTACATTCTTACCTCACGATAAACACTATTTGGTTTTTATGGTCTCCATGGCTTCGTATCGGAAGATTATTTGCCAATAACATTTTTTTTCTTTTAATTACAATTATTTGTCGAGGAAGAAGATAAATTGTCTTTATTTTTTTCATTTACACGTTTATTAATACTAATAGAAACGCAGACATTGACGTGCATATTAATATTTACCGAAAAGGAAAACAAAACATATCAAACATTTACATTAACTCGACATTTCGATACTTCAAAATTAAAACAGAAATGGTGGACTCAAATTTCGTTAAAAAGACATTTTCGTTTCCCTTCAAACTACGCTGTTGTTATCACCTTGAATCTCTGCTGGGAGTTTGCGTTTCCCCACCTAAGTAAAGACCTTAGTGCATGAGATAACCCCAGTTCAAATGTCAGAAAGAACTATCATGTTGTCGATTTAATAAATACTTATTTAGATATTCAAGAAAATTCTCCGCGGGAAAGCCCAAGTATTTGTAGTAATGCTACTTGAATGCTACTTCTCGTACCAAACTTTGCATAGTATACATTTCTGGTATGCCAAATTTATAATAGTTTCCACATTCGCAAATGGGAGATAAGGCAACATGCTCAAACCATTTTCCTTTGGTAGTAAACGCCAATGGTTTAGTGTACGTAGATCAACCCAAAATGTTTTTAAATCTGTGACGTACTTCAGAACTTCGAATCATGCTAAACCTTGCGTTTTAAACAATTCAAAAGTAAAAAATGCGCACTAACCTTTACATTTTAAATTGATGGCAGTACAACGACAAAAGAGTCGGCAAAATGTTTATAAATATATAATATGTTGATCTTGAGTAAACCAAATTGACTTCCACTGGAATGTCGTCAATGGGCCAAAGCATGCAACTCTCAGCGTCCGTGTGCAAATGTCGAAGACCCCTTCTTTAAGTTTTCAAAGTCAAAGAAATGTGTATATATATATATATATATATATTAGCTTGGTTGAAAAATGACCAGCATATATAGACTAACTGGTTGAACAACTTCGTAAAGCTTTTGCTGAGAGTTTCTTTAATAACGGTGGAACATACGCACGCAATGTTTCTAACTGTCATCGAACATCATCAGCCAAACAGACGCTAATACCATTTGATGCCAAGATCCACGTTTGTCTTTTGACTTTAAAGTGTCTGTTTATTAAATCAAGAAAATTTGAAGCTTCTCTCAAGAATTGTTACAATAATATTATTGTGAATAAACAAGTTCTCAACGGATTTGGTATTATTCTACCAATGAGTGTTTTTTTAATTAATGTTTTCATTTTTTAAAATACAATTCGTTTTCATTTTTCAATGCTAACAATGAAGATTGATGTTAAAGATCGGGTGTATATTCTCAAAACTCCTCCTAGATTGACTTTTACGTGGATAATTATGATTCTAGACTATTTAGTATTCTAACTTGAATTAAATTGTAGTATCAAGAAGAGTAGATTTACCATAAGGGATTATGAGATCTCTTCAAAACATTACTTATGAACTTTTTTTTTTAAATCTTGCTTAATCTTTTCATTTTTTTTATTGAATGTAGAAGTTTTAATTTATAATTGGATTTCAAACATATAAAAACGAAAAACATTTTAAATATTTAATAAAGCAAAAAAAAGTTAACATATGTCAATTAAAAATATTCAAATTTATAAGATATTTAAAACTTAATTAAGCCTTTAACAAGTGATTTGGTAGTAATGTTTTCTTCGGTTTCTAAGTTACCCATATGATACACACAACACAATGAGGTAGCAGAACCCTGAGAAACACACATCACACATATTACTGATAAATGATTCCATCACTTTTAGCAGCATATTGATTTCACCATGTGGTTCTTAAAATGGCTATATCAGATTAAACTTCACGTTTTCTGGTTTGAGGCATTATATCATATACTTTTGTTACCACCACCTAACCACATCTTTTAGTGAGATTGTGGAAGAAAAAAATGTGGTCCTTGATCAATCATAGTCCTCCTCCTTGTTTTTATAGCAAGGGTTCACACTTCACACATACTTGATCAAAAATAAGAAAGGAAAGAAAAAAAAGAGACATTTATTTGCACACACACACACAACAAGGACTAGTAGAGACCAAGAGACAAAGATAGAATTGGATGGCATACTCTCCTCTTGAAATCTACTTCACTCTACACCCCTAATCCCTCATCCTCAAACACCCACTAAACTCATGCCACGTGTCATATCAAATATCCAAGCTGCACCAGCCACTCAGCTAAACAAGCCTTCCATGTTTGTTAATTTCTTCATTCATGTCTGTCATAATCTGATCAAATTCTCCTTTTTCTAATAACTCAAATAATGCAAAAAAAATATCTGGTGTAGCTTTAGTCACAGTTTATTATTTTCTTATGGGAAAATACACAAAGACAACTATACCCTTTTGTTGCAGATTGATTTTGATAAGGCACTACCTCTTGTATCATTCAAAGGTTGTCCAAAACAAGGGGTAGTCACAGAAACTCAAACAGGAAAATACCCTTTTTTTTCTTTTTCTGCTTAACTGCCTTTTGTTTTGGTTTTAGTTCCACCTCATATTTTATATGTGTTCCAAACTTGTTCTTGGAATGTAACTTCCTTAATAACCCTCCACTTCAACATCTCTTCTCTGAAAATTCTCTACAGGGGGAAAGAGAGCAAAAAAAAAAAAAAAAAATGGCAGCTTGCACTGTGTACTCAACACAATCTCTGAGCACAAACTGCTCCATCTCAACCCCATCAAAAACACAGCTGAGTTTTCACCAAAAGCAGGTAGTGTTCTACACCACAAGCAGGAGGAACAGCAAGAGGGGCAGCAACAGTGGCAGAAGCTATGTGATAACATGTGCAGCCAGTGACCAACAGACAGTGGTGATTGGTCTTGCTGCTGATTCAGGTTGTGGAAAAAGTACCTTCATGAGGAGGCTCACCAGTGTGTTTGGAGGAGCTGCAGAACCTCCAAAGGGTGGCAACCCTGATTCCAACACTCTCATCAGTGACACCACCACTGTTATATGCTTGGATGATTACCACTCTTTGGATAGAACTGGCAGAAAGGAGAAGGGTGTCACTGCTCTTGACCCAAGAGCCAATGATTTTGATCTCATGTATGAACAAGTTAAAGCAATCAAAGATGGAATTGCTGTTCAAAAACCAATCTACAACCATGTCACTGGTCTCTTGGACCCCCCTGAGCTCATTAAACCTCCCAAAATCTTAGTCATTGAAGGTTTGCACCCAATGTAAGTTCATATACTCATGATGTTTCTTTTGTATGAATTGAAACTTGATTAATGGTTGATTGTGTTGCATGGTGAATCTTCAGAAACTGGGTTGAGTTGGGGATGTTGAAATTCTCTAACTTTTTCTGTTCTGATTCAAAGGGGTTGTGAAGTGTGGAATGAAATGTGACACGAGTTGTTAAGCTGATATACCTTATCTATTTTTCTTTGATTGTATGGCTGAGGAATTTGGTAGTGACTTTCTAACCTTCGCGATATATGGTGGGGCCAACATGGATCCACTGTTGCTCTTTTTTGATACTACTCACTGTTAATCTTTTTCTCGTACTATTCACTGTTACTCTAATCTTCTTTGACTTCGATACTTTCATAGTTCTGAACTAGATAAAATATTAGAAGGATTTTGACTACTTTTATATCGTTTCTGTTCTCTTTCTTCAAGACATGGAATTTTTCATTTTTCACCTTTTTTTTTATCTCTCATCTTTTTACCCGTTTCACACTCAAAGAGTGTGAAAAAAACACCATAATTATATATTTGAAGTTTACATTAAAGGGAAATAAAATAACGATTAATCCAACCTTTCATGTCTACACTGAATACATGACCATTACGATGACTCTTTCCGCTAATATGGCTAAGTTTCTTAATCATCTTAATAAAGTTTTTCTCTCCCTTTCTCTATGTTTCTCTCCCTAGTCTTATATTTCATTATAATACTTTTTTCTCGAGTAGTTGTTGAATAAACCAGTAGTAATATTGTCTAGCATCTTATCAGTTTATTTGATTGTGAGTATGATATAGAAACTCCTCCTTGCATGCAGGTTTGATTCCCGCGTCAGAGACCTCTTGGACTTTAGCATCTACCTAGACATTAGCAATGAGGTGAAATTCGCTTGGAAAATTCAGGTAATTTTTAAAGATATAATAATTCAATAGCTTTCTTACATTCTTTCCATTGCTGTGAACTAACCATTAATATTTTTCAAATATTTCAGAGAGACATGGCAGAGCGTGGACACAGTCTTGAAAGCATCAAGGCTAGCATTGAAGCAAGAAAGCCTGATTTTGAAGCATACATTGGTAATAATAAATTAAGATTTCCAACTCATCACAAACAATCATAACACTGTTTTTGAACTAGAACTTCTATTATTGTGTCAATGGTAGTTATTGATGTATAAGTTAACCTCTGCACTTGTTTTTCACAGATCCACAAAAGCAATATGCAGATGCTGTGATAGAAGTGTTGCCAACTCAACTGATTCCAGATGACAATGAGGGTAAGATTTTAAGAGTGAGATTGATACAGAAAGAGGGAGTTAATTTCTTCAGTCCAGTTTACTTGTTCGATGAGGGCTCTACCATTTCATGGATTCCATGTGGAAGGAAGCTTACATGCTCCTACCCTGGCATCAAATTCTCCTATGGACCAGACACTTACTACGGAAATGAGGTACAAACTACTCTCCATATATGCTTGACACAACTTTTCTTTTGGAACTTTTACAGTTGTTTTCTAATTGAAAATGAAATTTTATATGAACAAAGCTTCAATTTCAATCAAAAAGCTGTTTAAAAATATCTAAAGAACTGTACAATGACTTTAATGCATCTATAGAATGAATCATCGCATATGAGGTATTGTCTGTTTTGGAGTTTGAAATTCATCACTGTTTTCTCATTAAAAGACTTATCAGAAGATTGAAGCGAAAAAACGTATTTAAGCTTTCTTTGACCTCGACTCTTAAGTAATGTGTAACTATTGGATGTACCAGAACACTTACTATTTGAACAAAGTCTACTGCATAATGGAATATTAAAAAAAGTTATAGAATGTTTGAAAAGTAGTATTGAAAATCTAATGAGCTGGTTCAATTCACAGGCTTTTTACACACAATCTGAGATGTTGTTGCTTGCATGCATGCATGCTTAGGTATGAACTTATATTTTTGTTTGTATTTGTGTGCAACAGGTGTCAGTTGTAGAAATGGATGGACAATTTGACAGATTAGATGAACTAATATACGTTGAGAGTCACCTGAGCAACCTCTCTACGAAGTTCTATGGAGAGGTTACTCAACAGATGTTGAAGCATGCTGATTTCCCCGGCAGCAACAATGGCACAGGTCTCTTCCAAACCATCGTTGGTTTGAAGATAAGAGATTTATATGAACAGATAGTAGCCACCAGGGCTGAGACTGCAGTAGCTGCAAAAGCTTAGGAACCATTTATACAATCATTTTCTTCTTCATGCTTTCCACCATTCCACTCTATTTCATCTTATTTTCTCTCCTATTAGGCTCTTCTGCATCATCATAATGGAAACACTATATCTATGTATCTATGTATGTACTTATCCGAGATGAAAAAAGGAGGCTGAGATTGATTCAGTTGTGTTGATACAATATATATATATATGTGCTGTGCTGCCATTGTGACATATACGAATAACCATGAATCTTCTTTCTTATCATTTGTGTGTGTGGTTTAAATCAAGAGGAGTGAATTATCTATACCAGAATAAATGTTCCCTCTTTCAATGAATAACATCAACTTCCATGGTTCGTTCTAAAGTTAGGTTAGGTCAAATAAAAAATCATGGTAGGCCAATGCAATGATTTTGTAATTGGAAAAGGATAGGTTCGCTACATTGACGGTTTTTAAATGGCCTTTACTTAGATTTATTCAAACAAAAAATGAATATCAACCAGACTTTCACACGCTTCTGTGATTAACAAAGTCTAACAACACTATCCTTACTTTTGAAGTTGGACCATGAGGTCACATTTCTTTCTATTAATGATACACGCATTACATTTATTTAACAACACATTACGAGTATAAAATAGTCATAAAAAATAAGTTTTCTATATAGATTTTTTATAAATTTGTATATAATATGCAAATGGATACAGAAGGTAATAGAAGAGCTATTATCTGTAACTTTTCTGTAAAAATATCATTACTCCATTCTTTTATCTAAGGTATACCTGTCAATATTTATGGTAAACTTTTAATTTTGTGAGACCATTAACCTACTTCTCTCGATCAAATTAAAAAATTTTCTTAAAAGAAATTTTATTTTGAATATTACCTTCGGAACAACTCAACCTAGATACAACAAAAATACCTTTTGTGACTAGCTTAAAAAATCTAAAGTGAGATAGAAGAGAAAAATTATGATTCAAATGATCTAAAAGAAATACATAGTAAATGTACTTTTGTAACATATGGGTTATTTTCACTCCCAAAGTTATTGTTTAAATCCCAACCAATAAAAATGTTATTTTCATATTGGTAAAAATTGTTAATATGTGAAGACATATATTTATAAATGTGTAAATTCAGAAAATTAAAATATATTAAATTTTAATTATTTTTATTTTAAATTATTTAATTTTTCAATATTTTGTTGTATAAAACAAATTAATAAATTATTTCAATTACTATTAAATATGAAAACTACTACTTTAACCTTGCATAATAATAATAATAATAATAAAAAACTAAGTAATACAAATTTTAATAATGTTTTTATTAATATTTATATGTGGTGTTCCTTAACTATTCGATGACTCAATCCAACCCAATTCAACATAATTATATTGGATTGAGTTTCATTTAGGGGGCTTCTCCCTGCACCTCCAAGAATCTCGTCTGTACCCCCAAAATCAATTTAATTTCCATAACTGCCCATGGTTAAATATAACTGTTACTGTGTGTTTTTTACCCCATACCCCTGCACCCCCATACCCCCTGACGCTGCAACCCCTAAAAAACCCCATACCCCTACACCACTGCACCCCCAAAACAAACTCCAATAAAAAGAGAATCTGATTCCCACACCCATGATCAGGAATCTTTGACCTAACTCCTCCCTTTTGTCCTCTGCTCCCGCAAGCCTCCACACACTGTTCGTCCTCTTCTCCCACCCTCCACACACTGTTCGTTTTCTCCCATTTGGTGTTCTCCTACGTTGGTCGCACACATCCTCCACCTCCACCACACAGTTCTTCTCTCCACCGTGCACAACACAGTCTTCATCCATCTCTGCTGCCTCCCTTTTCTCGTCTTCTGCAACACCACAGACGCACCCGCATCTTCTCCAAGTAATGTTTTGAAATTTATAATTAATTTGAGCAATGTTGTCTGTTTATTTTAATTGATTTTTGCATCTTCATTTAGTTTTAGGAGTGCACTTCAACAATGGTGAAAGGGAACATACTGGTTTGTTTTTTTTATTTGAATTGTTTGTGAAACGGCATTTGTAAGCCGTGTGGGAAATCAGAAACGGAATACACATTCCGTTTCTGCTTTTTTTTTTTTAAATTTTTTTCTGAAACGGCTTTTGTAAGCCGTGTGTGAACTTCGAAACGGAATACACATTCCGTTTCGACTTTTTTTTCAATTTTTTTCTGAAACGGCTTTTGTAAGCCGTGTGGGAGTGAGAAACGGAATACACATTCCGTTTCGCCTTTTTTTTTTTTCAAATTTTTCTGAAACGGCTTTTGTAAGCC